>ERZ1740065.146-NODE-146-length-32147-cov-9.891001_pt1 | contig 32147 bp, 30 predicted proteins | sample MGYA00581738_ERZ1740065 | MGnify/ENA primary metagenome ERZ1740065 (study PRJEB43018, sample SAMN04849749) | marine metagenome | isolation source: floating plastic debris | place: Pacific Ocean | collected 2008-09-01 | study: EMG produced TPA metagenomics assembly...
TGCCAGACATCGGTGAAGGCAGAGCGCACGCCATCGTCTGTGACGGTCTGATAGTCGGGCAGGAACATCGGGATGAGGCCCGCATCCGAGGCGCCCTGCACGTTGTTCTGACCGCGCAGCGGGTGCAGACCTGTGCCCGGACGGCCCACATGGCCGCACATCAGCGCGAGGCTGATCAGACAGCGTGAGTTATCGGTGCCGTGGATGTGCTGGCTGACGCCCATGCCCCAGAAGATCATGCCCGCCTGTGCGGTGGCAAAATCACGGGCCACGGCGCGCAGCGTGTCGGCGGGGATGCCGCAGAGCTTTTCCATCTTCTCTGGCGGGAACTGCTTGAGGTGCTCTTTCTCGGCTTCCCAGTTCTCGGTGAAGGCCTCGATATACTGTCGGTCGTAGAGACCTTCTTCGACGATCACATGCATGATGCCGTTGAGCATCGAGACATCAGAGCCCGGCTTGAACGGCAGCATGTGCGTGGCGAAGCGCTTCAGCCCATGCTCGCGCGGATCCATCACGATGAGCTTGCCGCCGCGCTTGGTGAACTGTTTGAAATACGTCGCGGCCACCGGGTGATTTTCCAGCGGGTTGCAGCCGATCATGATCGCCACATCGGCATTCTCAATCTCGTTGAACGTGGCCGTCACAGCGCCGGAGCCGACGTTCTCAATGAGCGCGGAGACCGAAGAGGCGTGGCACAGACGCGTGCAGTGGTCGACGTTGTTGTGGCCAAAGCCCTGACGGATGAATTTCTGGAAGAGATAGGCCTCTTCATTGGTGCATTTGGCCGAGCCGAAGCCCGCCACTTCGCGACCGCGGCCTTTGAGACCACCGGCGGCGAAATCGAGCGCCTCTTCCCAGGTGGCTTCGCGGAAGTATTCATCCCAGTTGCCCGGGTCTACGTTGAGGCCTTTGGCGGGGGCGTCTTCGCGACGGATGAGCGGTTTGGTCAGGCGGTGCTGGTGGTGGATGTAGTCATAGCCAAAGCGGCCTTTGACGCAGAGGCGGCCTTCGTTGGCGGGGCCATTGATGCCCTCAACGTATTTCACCTTGTTGTCTTTGACCTTGATCGAGATCTGGCAGCCCACACCGCAGAAGGCGCAGACGCTTTCCACTTCGCGGTCATAATCGGCGCGGTCGCCCACCTGATTTTCATCGACCACGGAGGAGGGCATCAGAGCGCCGGTCGGGCAGGCCTGAACGCATTCCCCGCAGGCCACGCAGGTGCTGTCACCCATCGGGTCGGCGAAATCGAAAGTGGGATAGGCATCATGGCCGCGACCGGCCATACCGATCACATCATTGACCTGCACTTCGCGGCAGGCACGGACGCAGAGCCCGCATTGGATGCAGGCATCTAGATTGACGCTCATGGCGACGTGGCTGTCATCGAGGAGCGGGACGCGGTCTTGTTCTAACTTGGGAAAGCGGCTTTCCGAGACGCCGTTGAGATCGGCCATGTCCCAGAGATGGGAGGCTTTGTCATGGGCCTTGTCGCGCTCGGGCTGGTCGGTGACCAGCATCTCAAGCACCAGTTCGCGGGCTTTGGTGGCGCGTTCGGTATCCGTCTTCACCACCATGCCGTTGGTCACCGGGCGAATGCAGGAGGCCGCCAGCGTACGTTCGCCTTCGATCTCGACCATGCAGGCGCGGCAGTTGCCATCGGGGCGGTAGCCGGGCGCGGGTTTGTGGCAGAGATGCGGGATCTTCAGGCCACGGCCATGGGCGGCTTCCCAAATGGTGTAATTGTCAGGAACGGTGACCTCTTCGCCGTCGAGGGTGAAGGTGACCGTTTGGATATCCGCCATGTCCTTCATTGCGCATCTCCTGAAATTTCATCCCCGAAATGCTGCATCATCAGCTTGATCGGGTTGGAGGCCGCCTGCCCCAAACCGCAGATCGAGGCATCGCCCATGATCTGGCAGAGATCGCCCAGCAAATCTTGATCCCACGCGTCTTCTTGCATGAGCTTGACGGCCTTTTCACAGCCAACGCGGCAGGGCGTGCACTGGCCACAGCTTTCATCCTCGAAGAATTTCAGCATGTTGAGCGCGGCATCGCGGGCGCGGTCATGGTCTGAGAGCACTACGAGCGCGGCAGAGCCGATGAACGTGCCGTATTCCTGCAGCTCGTCGAAATCCATCGGTATATCGGCCATGGTCGCCGGCAAAATCCCCGCAGAGGGGCCACCGGGCTGATAGGCTTTGAAGGTGTGGCCATCGAGCATGCCACCGGCCGCCTCGATGATGTCGGTCATGGTGGATCCGGCGGGCAGCAGATGCACGCCGGGGTTCTTGACGCGGCCAGACACCGAGTAGGAGCGCAGGCCCTTGCGGCCGTTTTTCTCAACGCTGGAGAGGATTTCGCCCCCCTCCCGCATCACGCGGCAGACCCAGTAGAGGGTTTCGATGTTGTTGACCAGCGTCGGGCGGTTGAAGATGCCGACCTGCGCCACAAAGGGCGGGCGATGACGCGGGATGCCGCGCTTGCCTTCGATCGATTCAATCATCGCGCTTTCTTCGCCGCAGATATAGGCCCCTGCCCCGCGCCGCAGATCGATGTAGCCCGGCGCGACGATGCCCGCCTCTTCGAGCTTGGCGATCTCACGCGCCAGGATCTTGAGCACGGCGGGGTATTCATCGCGCATGTAGATAAAGCAGGTGTCCGCCTCGACCGCCCAGGCGGCAATGAGCATGCCTTCGAGGAAGATGTGCGGCGTGCGCTCAAGATAGTAGCGGTCCTTGAACGTGCCCGGCTCGCCCTCATCGCCATTGACGGCGAGGTAGCGCGGGCCCGGCTCGGCGCGCACAAAGCCCCATTTGCGCCCCGACGGGAACCCGGCCCCGCCAAGACCGCGCAGGCCGGAGCCCAGGATCTCATCCTGGACGGCCTCAAAATCACCGTTCTCGCGCAGCTCGGCCAGTTTTTCGTAGCCGCCACCCGCGCTGTAGGTCTCAAAGGTCTCATAATCCGGCACATGGGCGTGGGTGTCATCGAGCAGGATCGCCGTTTGCACCTTTTCGGGCGTGGCGTGATCGATGTGGTTGTGTCCGATCTCCAGCACCGGGGCGGTGTCACAGCGGCCCATGCAGGGCGCGCGCAGCACACGCACTTGCGACGGATCGAGCCCATCCTCCAGCGCGGCCTTGAGTTGTTCGGCGCCTGCCAGCTCGCAGGAGAGCGAGTCGCACACCCGGATGGTCAGCGCGGGCGGCGGTACATCGCCTTCGCGCACCACGTCGAAATGGGCGTAGAACGTGGCCACCTCGTAGATCTCGGCCTGGCCGATGCGCATCTCTTCGGCCAGCGCACGAAGATGTTCAGCTGAGAGATGACCGTGTTCATCTTGAATTAAGTGCAGGAATTCTATGAGTAAATCGCGCCGACGCGGGCGGTTGCCCAAAAGCGCGCGAACCTCGTCCCACGGCTGATCCTCGACCTGACGTCCTTTTGGTGTGTGGCGGCCCTTGCCGCGCGCACGTTTCCATACGCCTTCTCTGTCGTCGAGTGCCATCCTGCCTCCGGTACCTACGCAATGAGTTCCTAGGTTGTGTACAAATGTATGGCAGGGCTAAGCCCTTGTATCAAATCGTCATTCGCAATGGATTGATAAGCAGGGATTATCAAGAATTCCTGATAAATTCAGTTGGGTTTCAAATCGCTGATGACGAAACGCTGCTGTTTTCCGCCCGGATTTCGTTAAAATCCGTCCTCTACGGCGTCGCGCAACGCGTTCAAGATCACCGTTTTGGTGGCCTGTCTCGGCACCACCAGAGCGATCTCTTTCTCCACGACGGGCTCGAGCAGATCGACCACAGCAACATCGTCATCCGCGCCCAGCTCTTCCATCAGAACTTTGGGCACAATCGTGGCCGCCACGCCCTTTCTGGCGATGACGATGGCGGCGTTAAATCCGTTTGAATCAAAGATAACCTTGGGCCGCACACCCACATCCTGAAAGACCCGATCGATGATTTTGCGGTTCTGCATTCCAGGCTCAAGGAGCGAAAGCGGAAGCTCCGCAGCCTCGGCCCAGGTCATTGTTTCGGGCGCGCCGTCGATCAGTGCGGAGGGCGCGACCAAGACGTATTGCTCACTGTAGACGGGGTAGATGTGCATCAGATCCGAAGAGATCCCATCGGCATAGGTCAAGCCCGCATCAAAGGCGCGGTCTTCAATGCCCTGCTGGATCGACAGGGATGAGGCGGTGATGATGCGGGTTCTGAGGCCCTGATGGATGCCCTGCAGCCGGATGGCCAGCTGCGCCGCCACGGCCACAGCGGTGGGCACAACGCCAAGGACAAGCGCGCCGGAAACCTCGCCCTTGCTGGCCTTTATTTCCCGTTCCAAAACCTGCGTGCGTTCGAGGATGTCGCGGGCATGGGCGAGGACCTTTTCGCCCTCAGGCGTCAATTGCTGAAACCGGTTGCCGCGCTTGACGATGGTGACGTTGAGGTTCTCTTCGAGATGGCGAATGCGCATGGAGAAGGCCGGTTGTGACAACCCGCATTCCTGCGCGGCGCGGGCAAAATGCCGGGTGCGCGCCAAGGCCACCAGACATTCAAGATCTTTGAAATCAATCATGTAAGCCTTATTCCGTCATTGCCTGCGCACGCCCCGCGCCAATTGCGTTTCACGATAAAGCATGAACAACCCGCTGCCCACCACGATAACGGCTCCAAATAGCGTGATTGCGTCGGGCCAATCGCCGAAGACCAGATATCCCAGGACGAGCGCCCAGATCAGCCCTGTGTAGCGGAAGGGCGCGACGAAGGAGATGTCGCCGATGCGCATCACGAGGATGGAAAAGAGATAAGCGCCGATGATAAACACCGCCGCCCCGGTGGTCAGACCCCACGCCTGTACGCTCATGGGTTGCCAATCGGCTGGAAAGGTCAGGATCCCAAAGACGATCATCACAGCCGCAGAATTGGTCAGGACAATGAGTATCGTGGGCACCTCGCGCGACATCTTTCGCGTGATGAGATCCCGCGCCGTCACGCACGCCACGGCGGCCACGCCGTAGAGCGAGTAGATGGTGAAATCAGAGGTGCCCGGGCGGATGATCAGCATCACACCCAGAAGGCCCACGGCGATGGCCGTGAACCGCCGCCAGCCCACCGCCTCACCCAAAACGGCCCAGGCCATCAGGGTGATGGTGAGCGGCAGGGCCTGCATGATCGCGGTGACATTGGCGATGGGCATGTTGAAGAGCGCGGTGAGAAAGAAAAACGCCGTCGCCGTGTCCGCGAGGCTGCGCAGGAGCAACAGCATTGCGTCGCGAGAGGCCACGCGGATCGGGATCGCGCCCATGCGCCAGGCAATGATCAAGACGACACTGGTGGTCATCACCCCGCGCAGAAACAAAAGCTGATAGAGCGGCACGCTGCCCGCCATCATCTTCATCAGCGTGTCATTGAGGGTAAAGGCCGCCATGGACGCCATCATGAATGTGGCGGCGAGAATGTTGTCCTTGAGAGGTGTCAGTGCGGGGTTGGGCAAGTTCTGGGTTAGTCCGTGAAAGTCAAACGGCTGGCGATCTTGCCGTGCAGATCGGTGCCGGCGGCCAACACCCCTGAGACTTTGGGGGTGGGATTGTTATAGCGCAAGGGATTGCCCGCCCGGTCCGAGGTGGCCGCCCCCGCTTCCTTGAGGATCAGATCGCCTGCCGCCACATCCCATTCCCAGCTGGGACGGAAGGTGATCATGGCGTCAAATTTACCTTCGGCCACAAGCGCCATGCGATAGGCGAGCGAGGGTCGGTAGGCGCGCGTCACCTCGGGAGGCGTGCCGTGCCAAAACTCAGGCTTGAAGTTGTGTTTCACCGACAGGATCTCTGAGGAGGACAGATCGCCGCCCTGCCGGATCGCAATGGGATCGCCGTTGAGCGTAGCCCCCTGCCCGGCGGCCGCGGCATAGAGCAGGTCGCGTTTGGGCAGGTAAATGACCGCGGCTGTGACCTGGCGGTCTTCCACGACGGCCAGGGCGTGCGCCCAGGTGTTGGAACCTTCGATGAAGCTGCGTGTGCCGTCGATGGGATCAACCACGAAAAGCCGCTCTGAGGACAAGCGCGCAGAGCTGTCTTCGCTTTCCTCTGAGAGCCAGCCGTAGCCGGGGCGCGCGGTTTGAAGAACCGCGTGCAGCGTGTCGTTGACGGCGATATCGGCTTCGGTCACAGGGCCCGCGCCATCCGGTTTTTCCCAGGTTTTTGCGCTGTCGGGCGCAAAGCGGCAGGCCACCTCACCTGCGGCACGGGCCGCCTCGATCAGAAGGTCAAGGTCACGCGCCGGCAAGGGTCATCCCTTCGACCAGCAAGGACGGGACAACGCGCGACAGATACGTGCGCGCATCATTGGCGGGCACGATCCGCTTGAGCATCTCGGGCAGGCTTCCGGCGATGGTGCATTCGTTCACCGGATAGGCAATCTCACCGTTTTCAATCCAAAAACCTGATGCGCCGCGAGAGTAATCGCCGGTATTTGGGTTGATCGTCGCACCGATCATGGAGGTCACCAAAAGGCCGGTGCCCATCTGCGTCATCAACTCTTCTTTGGTGTGGGATCCTTGGGTGAGCGTCACGTTCCAAGTGCCCGGGCTGGGCGGATTGGATGTGCCGCGCATGGCATTGGCGGTTGAGCTCTGCCCAAGCTTGCGCGCCGTGGCCAGATCCAATGTCCAGCCCTGCAGAACACCATTTTCGACGATGTACCGCCGCGCTGTTGGCAGGCCTTCTGCATCAAAGGCACGAGAGGCCCCGACGCGGCGGCGGTGCGGGTCTTCAACGAGGTCCATGCCATCGGGCAGCACCTCTTCGCCCATCTTTTCCCGCAGCCAGGACGCGCCACGCGCAACCGCCTGACCGTTGATGGCGCCCAACAGATGCCCAACCAGAGAGCTTGCAATCCGTTCGTCATAGAGCACCGGGTACGCGCCCGTTTTGGGCTTGCGCGCATTGAGCAGCGAGACCGCCCGCTGCCCGGCGCGACGACCTATGTCCTCGGCGCCGCGCAGATCGGCATGGTAAATGCGGGCGTCGCCGTCGCTGTCCCGCTCCATGCCGGTGCCTTCGCCCGCGATGGCCACCCCGTAGAGACTGTGATCTGAGCGCGCGTAACCTTCTGAGAACCCGTTGCTCGCCGCCATGTGGATGGCGCGCCGGGCGTGGCTGGCCGCGGCCGATGACACCTGGCTCACGCCGTCGACCTGCAAAGCGGCCGCCTCTACCGCCAGGGCCGCGTCTCGCAGAGCATCGGGCGAGGGGGTCGCGCTTTCATCGCAAAGCTCAAGCGTGGCGGGATCGCATCCCAAACCGATTTGGGACGGCTCTGCGAGGCCTACATTGGGATCATCCGGCGCCTCTTGCGCCATGGCAACCGCGCGCTCTGCCAAAGTGTTGATCGTGGTCTTTGATGTATCTGAGGCCGAGACGCAGGCCTGTTTGCCGCCAATCAAAACGCGCAGACCAATGTCGGTGCCATCCGCGCTTTCGGCCTGTTCCAATGTGCCCGCGCGGACCCCCACGCGCACAGAGGTGCCCTGCACCGCGATGGCGTCTGCGGCATCGGCGCCGGCCTTTTTGGCCGCGCTGATCAAAGCATCGGTCAGGTCTTCGAGGGGGGGTGTCATAGGGCTCTTACCTCATGCGGTCTTTTTGTTGAGGACACAGGTAGACCTGTGCCCCCTGCCCTGCAAGCGCGTAGGTCGCAAATCAAACCTCTCAGGCAAAAGAAAAGGGCCGCACGTATCGCGGCCCCCTTTCAAAACCGGCGGGCGTTACTGAATGCGCTGCCCGTTGGCAAAGATCTGACCGTTGCCCTTCACCTCGATGGTGGAGTTGAGCGTGTCCGGCGCAGATCCGGGAACGGCAAAAAGACCCATCATCATGCGCACGCCCGAGGCTTCCTGATCGGGGATGAGACCCATCCCCACCAGCTTGTCCAAAAGCCCGTTGCCGCCGGAAAGAGACAGGTTCAGCTTACCAGAGGGTGCGGGCATTCCGTCAAACGTGGTCAGGTCCGAATTGTCGAAGGTGAAGGCACCATCGCCGAGCAACTCAGCCCCCGCGGCGCGCACCGTGAGGCCGGTGACATCCAAAGAATGAAGCTCACCGGGTTGCACGTTGCCGCTGTCCAATTGCTCCATCGCGGCGGGGTCGAGAATGTCGACCAGAAGCTTCGCCGTTCCGGCCAATGCCACGCTCACGGTCGCAGGATCGCGCGGCAGTTGACCTGTGGGATCCACCAGCCCCCAGATGAGATCGGACATCACAAAATCACCCAGAGTAACGCTCAGAGCCATTGGCTGCACCTCATCGCGCGCGGTGAGCGGAATCTGCAGGTTGAAGGCGTTTTCCTGGGCTGAGATTTCAATCGGCAGAGGAAACTCTGTTCCCGCCAAAAAGATCTTCTGCGCGGTGGAGGCCAGAGAATATGCCAAACCGTCCGCGTTCATTGTAATGCCGAGTTCATTGCTGTCTGAACTGGTGTCTATTTGATAGACCTCGCCCTCATCATCGAAATCTAGATCCAGAGAGCCGCCCGTGATGTTCAGACTGGCATCAACGGCAAAGCCTTGGTCCAGCATAGCGGCCATATCATTGATGTCGCCATCAGCCGGGAACGCCGCCTTGGCGGAACTGTTCATCCCGGCGGCACCGCCCTTCATCACGAATGTGCCGTCCGAGCCTTCCGGATCGGTGACATCCAAGATGTACTTGATGGGCCCGGTGCTGATGGTCTGAATGGTTTCATAAAGCGCCCCAACGGTTGATTGAGACGAACCCGTGAAATCCGCGAATGTCACTTCGGCCGCGCCAATGAGTGACATCGGGAAGGTGACCTGATCAAAGGTCACTTGATCCACGGTCATCCCGATTTCGGACGCTGAATACGCATATGACATCGCATCGGGATCACCCGACACGACGCCGGACCAATCTGTTGTGCTGTAGGTGATTTGGATGTCGACCGGATCGTTTTCTGAATCAATTTTCACGCCCATTGGCACAGTCGCAGGAAATCCGATCGACACCGTGCCATCGCCGTTACTGGTCAGGGTGACCTCTGACATGGTGATTTGGATCGACACATCCTCATCGGGGACCTCTGTCACCATAACGATCTCTGTCACTTCAAGAGCATCGCCATTTTGCGTCTCGGTGCCGGACAATGTGTAACCAGAGGCGGCCATGTAGGTTTTCCAATCTGCCCAGACCTGCTCTGCTGTAACATCCGCATCAGCGGCACCCGCGCCCAGCACAGTTGCCAGCGCCACGCTCATGACCGCTCGGGGTTTGTAGGACGCCATGATCGACCCTTCCGTTTTTTGAGTTCCCTCCCAGCTTCTGCCCAAGTAGGAGGAGGGTCAAGGCTTTGTTCGACCATTCTGATGTCGGATCATGCGGCCAAAGATTGCAGAAGGATGACCACCTTGGACATGTCAGGAAAGACGACCTTGATCACGGGCGCAAGCCGCGGCATCGGCGCGGCGGCAGCGCGGGTTTTTGCGGCGGCGGGCGGCAATGTCGTTTTGGCGGCGCGCACGACCTCGGATATTGACGCGATCGCGGATGAGATTGGGCCGCAAGCCCGGGCCATCGCCTGTGATGTCAGCCGGTATGAAGATGTCGAACACGCGGTCACGCTTTGCCAGAGTGCCTTTGGCGGGCTGGATGTGCTGATTGGCAATGCGGGCGTGATTGAGCCCATCGGCCATCTGGATGCGCTGTCTCCCGAGGACTGGGGGCGTGTCATCGATATCAACCTTAAGGGTGTGTTTTACGGCATGCGCGCGGCGATCCCTTTGATGAAGAACGCGGGCGGCGGCACCATCATCACAACCAGCTCCGGGGCGGCGGTCAGCGCTTTGGAAGGCTGGAGCCACTATTGCAGCTCCAAGGCCGGGGCGGCGATGCTGACACGCTGCGCGGATCAGGAAAATCGCGCTGCAGGGCTCAGAGTGTTGGGGCTTTCGCCGGGCACCGTCGCCACCGAAATGCAGCGGGAGATCAAGGCCAGCGGGATCAATCGCGTGTCCGAGCTGGACTGGTCCGATCATATCCCGGCCGACTGGCCCGCGCGGGCGCTTTTGTGGATGTGCAGCGCAGATGCCGATGAGTTCCTTGGGCAAGATATCAGCCTGCGCGTGGAAGACATCCGTCGTCGGATAGGCCTCATATGATCCGACTGGAAAAGGATGGCGGGCTGTGGTTCGCCACGATTGATCGCACCGACAAGGCCAATTCTCTCACCGAGCCCATGCTGACAGAGCTCGCTGAGATCGCCGAGGCCGCGCAAGAGGCGCGCGTTCTGGTTTTGACCGGGGCAGGATCGGTGTTTTCCGCTGGCGCCGATCTTGAGGCTGCGCGCGCGGGGCTTGCGCTCAGCCCGGTATGGGAGCGTCTCTCGGGTGCGATAGCGGCGCTGCCGGGTTTGTCGATTGCAGCGCTGAATGGCACTGTGGCCGGGGGCGCCATGGGCATGGTGCTGGCCTGCGACATGCGGATTGCTGTGCCCACTGCCAAGGCGTTTTACCCTGTTATGAAGCTTGGGTTTTTGCCGCAACCCTCTGACCCGCCGCGGCTGGCGCAGCTGGTGGGGCCGTCGCGGGCCAAGATGATCTTTGTCGGGGGCGCAAAGATCGATGCGGCCACCGCCCTGTCTTGGGGGCTCTTTGATCAACTGACAGAGCCGGACAGCTTGATGGATGAGGTTCGCGCACTGTCCGCTGATATCCTCAACGCCAAGCAAGATCACGCGACGACGATCAAGCGTATGTGTCCAAGCTAAACGCCCTTATCTGCTCGCGATAACCCGGGCCATGTCGAGCATGCGGCACGAAAAGCCCCACTCGTTGTCGTACCAGCCAAAGACACGCAACAGGCCGCCCACGGAAACATTGGTTTCTGGCCCGCACATCACGATGCTTTCCGGGCGCGCGCGCAAATCCGCGCTGACAAGCGGCTGCTCTGTCCAGCCGAAGACGTCAGAGGCCTCGGCAGACGCCTGCAAGAGCGCGTTCACATGCGTTTCCGAGACCGGTTTCTCGGTTTGCACCGTCAGATCAATGGCCGAGACGCTGGCCGTCGGCACACGGATCGCCCGCGCCTCAATGCGCCCTTTCAGCCGCGGCAGCACGAGACCGGTCTGATGCTGCGCGCTGGTCGTGGTGGGCACCATGGAAAGGGCGGCGGCGCGGCTGCGCTCTAGGGCGTCGCGGGGTTTGTCCACGGTGGGTTGGCTGCCTGTATAGCAATGCACTGTGGTCATTTGCCCGCTGACGATTCCGTATGCCTGATCCAGCACATTGGCCAGTGGGGCAAGGGCATTGGTGGTGCATGACGCGTTGGAGATGATGCGCTCAGACCCCAGATCGTCGTCATTCGCGCCCATGACCAGCGTGATGTCTGCCTCTGCCGAAGGGCCTGACACGAGCACCGCCGTGGCCCCCGCCAAAAGGCCGCGTTCTGCCACCGCGCGCGTGCCGCCCATCCCGGTGCATTCCATCACCAGATCGACGTCGGTCAAATCGAGGCGCGAGAGATCCGGTTCGGCATGAAACGGAATAGATTGATCATCCACCATGAGGGTGCCGGGCTCCGTGCGCACAGAGCCGGGCCATCTGCCGAAGACGCTGTCATATTCAAAAAGATAGGCGCAGGTCCTAAGCGGCTCGATGTCATTGATCAGAACGATCTCAAACTCAGAACCACGGCGCGCCAGAATACGCAAAAGCGTGCGGCCAATGCGGCCAAACCCGTTGATGGCAATGCGGATGGGGCGTTGGGACATGGGAACACCGTCACATTTAAAGTGTTTCGACGTGACCTTGAGACATAAACGAAAGTCGAAACGCTTTAGGTCAGCAATGCTGCCTTTTTGCACGGCGAGGATGCGAGATCCAGACCCGGTAACAAAATTTGATCAAATTGTCAGGGTCGGCATGACACTGGTCGGAGGTCGCGTGGTCTGTCGCTAACGAAACGCTCAGCCGCTCTTTTTCTTGAGGGCCGCAGCGGATTGATCCCGGACGCCCTTGAGCTCTTTCATCGCCTCATCGAGCTCATCGCGTTGCTTGGCCAGGGCCGCAAGCTGCATGTCTGCTTGTTCGATCCAGATCTCCAACTGGGTCTGGGTGCCCTCTTCTTCGTAAATCAGCAACCACTGGCGAATTTGCTCTAGCGCAAATCCCCACTTTCGCCCGCGCAGGATCAGCGTCATACGGGCCACCTCTCTGGGTCCGTAAAAACGCGAGCGCCCTTCGCGCATGGGATTGAGCAATTCAATGTACTCGTAATAGCGAAGCGTTCGCGGCGTCACATCGAATTTCGCGCACATATCTTTGAAAGAAATTTGCGGCTCTGTCATACGTCCTCCCGCGTTCGATACTACTGCGTGCACCGCATTCGAGCAACTGTCGCTATTGCTCAGAGCGAAGCTTCGCGTTCATATGGGTGTGAACAGCCCTCAAGAGATCCTCGCATCGCCCACCATGACCGAAAACACCGAAGACACCGACGAAAATCACCACGCCGAACAGCTGCGCGCCACACAGCAATTCATCGCATCTCTGCCCCATTCTAAAGCCCTAGGGATGCGGGTCATCTCGGCAGGCGCAGGCACGGCTGAATTGGCCATGGAATATGATCCGCGTTTCGTCGGTGACCCAGAGAGCGGTGTGATCCATGGGGGGGCCGTTTCTGCGCTGATGGACACGTGTTGTGGCGCGGCGGCCATGGCGCACCCGGATGTCAAAGGGGTTACCGCGACGATTGACCTGCGCATTGACTACATGCGTCCTGCCACGCCAGGACAGTCCATCCGAGCCCAGGCGACATGCTATCACGTCACGCGGAATGTGGCGTTCCTGCGCGCACGGGCGATTGACGACGATGAAGAGCGGCCCGTTGCCTCGGCCACCGGCACCTTTACCACGGGAACGGGCGCATGACGCGGGCCAAGCCGGAGCCCGTGCAGGTGGTGAAACAACGCCGCGACGCCGCGCTTACGAGCCTGGTGCAGGGCGTGCCCTATATCCGGTTTCTTGGCATCGAGTTCGACCGGCGCGGCGATGAGCTGACAGGTGTGTTGCCCTATGCCGAGCACCTGATCGGTAACCCGGGACTGCCCGCGCTGCATGGCGGGGCGACGGCGGCGTTTTTGGAAGTGACCGCGATCATCGGGCTCAGTTGGTCCATGCTGTGGGACGGGGTGGAGCGTGGCGAGCTTGATCTGGCGGCAATGCAGGCCGGTGACCTGCCTCGGCTGCCCAAGACCATTGGGTTCACGGTGGATTACCTCCGCTCTGGCCTGCCCCGCGACAGCTATGCAAGGGCACGGATCAACCGCTCTGGCCGACGCTATGCAAGCGTGCATGTCGAGGCCTGGCAGGACAATCGCGCGCGTCCTCATGCCCAGGCGACCGGGCATTTTCTGATGCCGCGCAAGGATGGCTGAGAGCGCAGCGACCCAGGCTGCTCCGGTGACCCATGCCCGCGTATTGCGCATCGCAGTACCGATTGTTCTATCCAACAGCACGGTGCCCCTTTTGGGCGTGGTCGATACCGCTGTAGTGGGTCAGATGGGGGCCGCGGCCCCGATTGGCGCGGTGGGCATCGGCGCGATCATCCTGTCTTCGCTCTACTGGCTTTTTGCGTTTCTGCGCATGGGCACGATCGGCCTTGCCAGCCAAGCGAAAGGCGCTGGCGACACCGCCGAGGAACACGCCATTCTGTCCCGCTGCCTGATGATCGGCCTTGCGGGTGGCGCGCTTTTGATCGTGGTTCAGCTGCCCCTCTTTGCCGCTGCCTTCTGGATGTCGCCCGCCAGCGCGGAGGTCGAAAGCCTCGCGCGAGATTACATGGCGATCCGGATCTGGAGCGCCCCTGCCCTCATCGCGCTTTACGGTGTCACTGGCTGGCTCATTGCGGAGGAACGCACCGGTGCCGTCCTGGCCCAGCAGCTTGTCATGAACGGGCTCAACATTGCGCTCAACATCTGGTTTGTGATCGGGCTCAATTGGGGGGTGACCGGCGTGGCGTGGGCCACGTTTATCGCCGAATGGGCGGGGCTTTTGTTCGGACTTTGGTTTTGCCGTGGTGTGTTCGCGGCCCCGCACTGGCGCGACAAGGTCAAGGTCTTTGCGCGCGCGCCGCTGATGCGAATGGCGTTGATCAATCGTGACATCATGCTGCGGTCCTTTCTCATTCAGGTGATCTTTGTCTCATTTCTGTTTTTCAGCGGCGATCTGGGGGATGTGACACTCGCCGCCAATCAGGTGCTCATGCAATTCGTCTTTGTCACGTCCTACGCGCTCGACGGCTTTGCCCACGCAGTGGAGACGCTTGTCGGCCAGGCGATAGGCCAGAAAGATCGCGCGCGTTTGCGCCAGGCAGCGATCCTGGGCTGCATTTGGGCCGTCCTCGTTGCCGTGGCGCTCAGCATTGCGTTTGCCGTGACAGGTGTGTCGATTATTGCGATCATGGCCACGTCGGAAGAGGTCCGGGCAGTGGCCGGGGCGTATCTGGTCTATGTCGCTCTGACCCCTGTCTGCGCGGTGTGGTCTTTTATGATCGACGGCATTTTTGTCGGTGCGACCCGCGCGCGAGACATGCGCGACACCATGGCGATCAGTGCGGTGATATACCTGATCTTAACCGGGTTGCTTTTGCCAAGCTTTGGCAATCACGGACTTTGGTTGGCGCTGGTCATCAGCTTTTTGGTGCGTGCGGTAACGCTTGGCATGCGCTATCCGGATTTGGAAAAAACCGCTGTTTCTTGATTTCTAAGCGCTACAGTTCTTCGCTGTTCAATTGCTCTGCCGCTGCGCGGCCAAGAAGGTATGACAGTTCCTCATACATCTGGTCAAACACGGCAAAGAGCGCGGCGTTCAAGGCGCGGCCCTCCTCGGTGCGCCAAAAGGCGGCGTAGGTTTCAAGATCGCCCTCGGGCAGCGTGCCATAGGCGGTGAGGAAATAGCCCTGGATCCAGCCGGTGCTTTCGGTGCGCACGCCGCTTTCCTGGGTCCAGACATCGCGCAGAATATCCTCTTCGCCCAGATCAATGGCACCGCCATCAGCGAGACCACGGTAGAGCATCAGGTTGGAATTCATGATGCCCATCACATTGAAATTCACCAGATCACTGTCGCTCATCATGGTGGTGATCTGGTCGACCAGAGGGTCATCATTCCCGGTCATATCCTCAAAGCGATCGCGGGCGGCTAGCTCTACTGCCTCGTCAAAGAACGCCTTGCGCGCGTCCAGCTCGGCGGTGATGATATCTTCCCCGAGCTGAGAGGCGAAAAACGCAACAAGCGGCTGCAGATCGACCTCGGCAAGCTCACGGGTGAGGCCCGTGGTCAACAAACGCTGCATGCGCTTTTCGTCGTAGATCTGTCCCACACGGATGCGCCAACCGGGTGTATCGGCATCCATCATCATGTCCCGGATCAGATTGGATCCGTATTGCACGCCCTCGGAGTGCAGAATTTCGACCGTGTCGGAAATACGGATTGCATCCATCAAAGCTTCAAACTGCGCAACCCGGTCGGCCAGTGCAAGCTGCACCGACAAAACCGTGGCGACACAAAACGCGCCGAGGTTTTTGACGACGGACGTCACGCCTTAGAGATCTTCTGACGGTTGAAGTTCGGCCATACGCACCGCCAGGGCCTCAAAGCGGTTGGCCATGATCTCAAACTGCACAGCGTTCATCAATTGATAGACCTCTTGCATTGTGGGGTGCTCCAGCGCGTCAGCATACGCGACCAGATCCGCATTTGAAACATCTCGATATGTGTATGCGGCATTGGCCAAACCGCCGTGTTTCATATCAGCCAGCATCGCCTCTTCATCCTGCTTGATCAAGGCTCGCAACATGGCTTCATCCACTGGCTGCTCGAGGGCGCCCGCATGGGACGCGGCCATCAGGAACCGCACCATGACCTCTTGCACCGCTCTGAGGCTTTGGCCCGAGGTGTCGACCGCAGCGATCAGGCGTTTGATCGTGGCCTCACGCGCGCTGTCAGAGCCCATGTCTTCAAGGATCTCAAGGCCCTGCAGACGTTTGGCTTCAGTGTTCTCATCGCCATGGGCCGCGTTCTCAACGGCCACCAGACGCTGCCCCAGGTCAGAGGCATAAAAGCGGGCAGCATGGCCCAAATGCTGCGAGGTTATGGTTTGGGTCAGGATATCGATGGCCATGGTCTGCATTTTGGAGGACTCAAACACCTCGCGGGAGATGTGCGTCCATTGTAGGCCAAAATCGGCTGCTTCCTGCCCCAAAAGCGCCGGCGCGTGCTCAGCCGAATAGGCGATGCTGTCGAGCGCCACATCAAACCCCGTCACTTCTAGGAAGGCCTCGACATTGGCCCTGTCCGACGCGCGCAACGGCAAGGTTGCGATGAGCAAGCAAATGAAACCAGAGATGAAAACTTTGCGCCAGCTTTGCATGATGGCCCTCTTCGCTCTTCCCGTTGACGACTGTTTAGAGGCTTGGGGGAAAACCACGCAATGACAAGTTTCCCCATACCGCCCGCGACATATCAGCGTGTGATGTTTTGATCGCGGCCGTCACAGTCGCAAAAGTCGTGCTGCCGGGCCTAGGTAAGACGCATGTGACGGATTTTTTGGACAGGTGTCGGTGGTCTGGATCGCGGCGGATTCCGGTGTTGGGTCAGGATCAGATGTCGGATCAGGCTCTTGTGCAGTATGTACGGGGCCAAGGGGTCAGGCCGATTGGGCGTTCAACACAGTTTGAGCCCAAAAGAATGACTTGCGAGCCCAGATGAATTTATCTAGGGACAACACGGCTTGGAGAGGTGCCGGAGTGGTCGAACGGGGCGGTCTCGAAAACCGTTGAACCTTCACGGGTTCCGAGGGTTCGAATCCCTCTCTCTCCGCCAAAGATATCGGACAGTCACTCCATGTTCACGGCGTGCAAAGATGCGCGTGATTTCTGGATCCTCTGCCTCCAGACAAGGATGCACGCGTCTGGCACCATCTTGTGACGCCTTGAAATTCATGACAGATCACCCCTTCAGGTTTTAAAGGCCGCGCACAAGTTAATTCAGGGGTCCAACCCCGCGATGTTGCGCAGCATCGCCTCGTTCAGCACTTCAACAGACCCGCGACCGGTTTGTAGAAGGCCCTCTTTCTTCCAACCAGAGAGGGCTTTTGACACCGCCTCCCGGGACGCGCCCACCAGATCGGCGAGTTCGGAATGCGACAGCTTGAGACGCGGGTTGCCCCCATCCGAACGCGAGGCCAGACGCAGCACTTTGCGCGCCAGTCTCTTGGGCAAGGGCAGAAGAATGTATTCGTTCAGCTGGTCGGTGATATGGCGCATGCGCTTGCCGACCAGACGCAGCAATTCAATCGTCAAGTGGGGGTTTTGCTCCAGCAGCTGATGCAGCTCAGAGTGGTCCAGCATCAGGAGTTGGCAGTCTTCCAAGGCGATTGCCGTTGCGGTCCTCGGGCCGGGATCCAGAAGAGAAATCTCTCCGAAAACCGCACCGGCAGACAAAACATCGAGGCCAAGCTTGCGCCCATCGTCGACGATGATGGAAAGCTCCAGGCGACCTTCGAGAATGAAGTAAAGTGCGTCGCCTTCATCAAATTCTGTGAAAAGCGTTTCCCTGGTCGCCAGAGTGATCGGCCTGACAGCATTTGTCAGCGCGCAGCGCAGCTCTTCGGAGACCGGGGTTTGCGATATGTTTTTATCAAACACCTCAACATGCCTTTGGGTTGGGCCGTGCGAAACCGTAACACACGCTTTTCAAACGCTCTACGGCGCAAATGGAAGATGCGGTTCTGCGGATATCTCTATTGTGTTCCAGTTCACAGACGCCCAAATCGAATCAAGTTAACCTTTTCTTACCAGTGGGAGATCAATGGGGCGAACCGCGCTTCGATCTCAGGGTCACAGAGTATCTTTTTGCTGCTGAAATCCACCTTTCATCAGCCAACGTCTTTGTAGTTCGGAGACATGTATCGCAGAGTGTTCAAGGTCCTCGTGTATTGTGGGCCGGCCGACTGCACGATGTTATGCACGTTTCCTATGTTTAAAGCCTTTTCCAACCACGTGGTCCCGGCGGACCGAAGTGTTTGTGCCCCATTGAGATCCCACTGGTTCCTGAAACAGTCCTGCCAGGAAATGGTGGCTCGTAGGTCGGCGTATAGCGATCTTGCGCATCATGGCGTCGACCGCCGTCCACTGGTCGCGGGCCGTCCCATATGGCATGCGCCCGCGAGGCCGCCAGATCGGAGTAGATCACCTGACCCGGGGTTGCCATAAGGCAGCGGCGTTACGCCTTGGTCATCCCAAAATGCGCGAGCGCGCGTTCGGCAATCAGAGGGCCGCCGGATTCCTGTACGAAATGACCGCCATCCGCGATCTCCAGAGGTTCGGGACATCCCCGGATCACCGTGCGCATGAAGTTCATGACGTCTGGGCCCAGCATCTTGTCCGTCATACCAGTGCCCATGAAGCTTTCGCCCTCCCAATCTTCCGACCAGAGTTTGGCAGCGCGCTGAGACGTGGCGACACCGGGGGCCTCCATGGTGGTGGCGACGAGTTTGGGGAATGTGCGCACGCCCGCCTTGTACCTTGCGTCTGGGAATGGGGCGCCATAGGCGGCGGCCTCGGCATCGTTGATGATGGGTTCGTTGTTTTGCATCACGGCCTCGACCGGCACATCCGGGTTGGAGACGATGAACGCCTTCCACTTGTCAAAAGCCGGGTTGTTGACCGGGCCCGCCATGAGGCCCGTGTTCATAATGATGAGACGCTTGAAGCGATTGGGCATTTCCATCGGCAGGGTCAAACCCAGCACGCCACCCCAATCCTGACAGACCAGCGTGATGTTTCTCAGATCAAGATGGCGCAGCAAGGCCAGAATGTAGTCGCGGTGGAAGTGGAATGTATAGACATCATCATCCACGGGCTTGTCCGAGCGGCCAAAACCCAGCCAGTCAGGAGCAATCACCCGGGTACCGGCCGCCGTGAAGACCGGGATCATTTTGCGATAGAGATAACACCAGCTTGGTTCGCCATGCAGGCAAAGAAGCACATCTTCTGCGTCTGGGTCGCCTTAATCAAGATAGTGGCCTCTGAGGCCTTCGTAACCGGGCAAACTGTCTACATAACGTGGTGCGAAGTCGAAATCGGGTAGGTTTTCGAACCGGTCATCAGGGGTGCGCAATGCTTTGATCATCTTGGGCCTGTCCAAGTTTTAGGTCGATTGCCCTTAACTTCGTAGGTCAGTTAACCAAATCAGCCAAGCGTCTATTCTGCGGCGATCCGGGCTGTAGGAAAGACCATTGATGACAAACGCTATATCTCAGCTTTCCGACGAGGAAGTGGTGATCCTCGACTGTGCATAGGATCTCTTGAAAGAGACTGGCAATGCCGGGCTGGACATGCGCAAGCTTGCGCACCGCGCAGACATGCGATTGAGCAATGTGCAGTCCTATTTCAAATCCCGCGATGACGTGCTCATGGCGATGGCCACGCGGTATTTTGCCGAATGTACCTCCCAGGTCCAATTGCTGACGGTGGATAATCCAAACTTAGCTCTGAGAGAGCGGGCCCGGGTCTTGATCCTGACAGGGTTGCACAACGGTGATGACGTGTCAGACATATACCGCATATTCCGAGAGCTTTGGGCGATTTCATCGCGCAATGACGCGATCCGCGATCTCATGGCTGACTACTATTGAACGTTCTCTACCCAGATTGCAGAATTCGTGTTGGGAGAGGCCGCGGAGGAAAACCGTTGCGACAGGCTGGCCAGCCTATTGATGCCCTTTTTGAAGGCTATTGCGTCACCGCAAACGCCGTGCCATTGCCGAAAGATGAGGTGGCGGACATGCTCACAGAAATCGTCATGTCCGCTGTAAGGCATCCGTAAGGGCCCTATCTTAAAGAAGGTCTCTGACCGTTTCCAAGAGCGTCGAATTTATAGTCCTTGGCCCTTGATCCAAACGGTTCTTGTGCCGCCGTTCACCGGGAAGGCGGACACCGTCCAGGCCACGCAACCGATCGATGAACCCGTCTGCATGGGCCTCCCAACCGTCTCCCGCGATCACAGACGGGGAAAGTGCGATCACCATTTCGCCGCCACGGGGCGGCCCGCCATCCTTGTTGTCGGCCTCAGCGGCCTCAAAACTAAACCGCTCACCCGTCAAACCGGCGGCCAGAAGCTCCACCATCAGGGCAATGGCGGAGCCTTTGTAGCCGCCGAAGGGCAACAGAACACCGCCGCCTGCGATTTTCGCCGGATCGGTCGTGGGATGTCCGTCTGCATCGAGCCCCGTGCCCGGGGGCACCTCCTTGCCGTCGCGTGCTGCGATTTGCACGTCGCCCATGGCCATGGCCGCCGTGGCCATATCATAACAGAGCGGCGTGGCACCTGGCCGTGGCCAGGCAAAGGAAATCGGATTGGTGCCAAAGAGCTTTTCCTGTGATCCGGCGGGTGCCACGGCGGGCATGTAAGCGGTGCAAGCAATGCCAACGAGGCCGCGATCTGCCAGATACTCTGTCTCGGGCCAAAGCGCGGCGAAGTGGTGAATGCCGGTCAAAGAGAGCGCCGCGGCCCCTGTCTCTGACGCAGCCTGCGCGAGGGCTGGCAGGCCAACCGCTTGCGCCAGCGGTGCAAAACACCCCCCGCCCTCCACGTGAATCACCGATGCCGTGCGGTGCGTAAGCTTTGGCTGGGCCTTGCCATCCACTTTGCCGCTGCGCAGGGCCTTGACGTAACCTGGCACGCGAAACAGGCCGTGAGAATGCGAACCGTCACGCTCTGCGCGCATCACGATATCAGCCAGCGCCTCGGCATTGGCAGCATCGCAGCCATTGGCCAGCATCACGTCGCGGGTAAGCGCATGGATCTCGTCAAGGGTCAGGTTCGTGGTGGTCATGAAAGGTCCCCGGTTTCTTTTCGCTTCGGCCACCCAACCTGAATTTCACGGTCTTGCCCAGCCGTTTGTTGCACGTACCCGGTGAGAGTGCTCTTTGGGCCTATGGCTGTTGCGACAACATTGATCCTGACGCTTCTTGGCGCATTGGCAGGTTTTTTGGCCGATCTCTTAGGCATGCCCCTGCCCTACATGCTGGGCCCGTTGCTGTGCGTCGGCGCGGTGGCGCTTGGGCTGCCACATATACTACCGACGGGCTATAGCTATCCCGCGCGCCTAAGGTTGATTTTCATCGCCGTGATCGGCCTGATCATCGGGGCGCAGGTGACGCCGGAGCTTTTCAATGACGCGCCACGTCTGGCCCTGAGCTTTGGCGCGCTCATCGTGTTTGTTGTCATCTGCCAGGCCTATAATTACTGGATCTTTCGCAAACTGGGCGGCTATGACAAGCCGACAGCGTTTTACGCGGGCTCGCCCGGGGGATTGTTTGAAAGCCTCGCTATGGGCGAAGAGGCCGGGGGCGATGTGGCGCGCCTCACATTGCAACAGTTTTTGCGCATCGTGATTGTGGTCACTCTTCTGCCCATTGGGCTCTCGCTCTATCTGGGTGCGCCGGTGGGCAGTGCGGCAGGGATGACTTTTTCCACCGGCGATGTGCCTTGGACAGATCTTCCCTTGATTGCGCTTGCCGGTCTCGTGGGCGCTTGGATCGGCCATCTTTTGCATCTGCCCGCAAAGCAGTTGACCGGCCCGATGCTGATGGCGGCGCTTCTGACCCTCAGCGGGGTGTTTGAGATCGATATGCCGGATTGGCTGATCAAGCTGGCGCAAATCATCGTGGGCACCGCCCTGGGCATGCGTTTTACGGGGTTGTCGCGGCAACTGGTGGTGCGCGGGGTGGGTCTTGCCTCAGTATCTGTGGGCGGCATGTTGATTGTATCAGCAGCATTCGCCTTTTGTCTTCAACCCGTTACCGGGCAGTCCTTTGACGTGCTTTTGATCAGTTTTGCACCCGGCGGCGTCACAGAGATGTCCCTGGTGGCCCTCAGCCTGCAGGCCAATCCAGCCTTTGTCACGCTGCATCATATCATGCGGATTTTGATCACGGTCGTCGGGCTTGTGATCTCGGCCCGCGCCTTCAAACGACCGCTTTGACAGCTCCACCCACCCGGTTTACTCCGTAAGAAACGCGGTGGGAGGATCCAGACATATGCGCATTTCAGACACGGCGGCCGTGATCACAGGCGGGGCGTCTGGCCTCGGTGAAGCCACGGCGCGTCACTTTCGCGAGATGGGCGTGCAGGTCACCATCTTCGACCGTGATAAAGACCGCGGAGCGCTTGTGGCCGATGAGATTGGAGCCGCTTTTGCACAGACGGATGTCACCGATGAGGCGTCCGTTGTTGCGGCGATGATGACGGCCCGAGAGGCCATGGGCCGCATCACCTGCGCGGTCAATTGCGCAGGCATTGCGACAGGCGCCAAAACGCTTGGCAAAGACGGGCCACATTCTTTGGCCGAGTTTCAGCGCACCATCGACATCAACCTGGTGGGCTCGTTCAACGTGGCGCGCCTCGCTGCAGCAGAGATCGCAAAATGCACGCCAAGCGAAGACGGCCTGCGCGGGGTCATCATCAATACAGCCTCGATCGCGGCCTTTGACGGCCAAAAAGGCCAAAGCGCCTATGCCGCCTCAAAGGGCGGGATTGTCGGGCTCAGCCTGCCCATGGCGCGGGACCTGGCCAGAGACGGTATCCGGGTGATGGCCATCGCGCCGGGGATTATTCTCACACCGATGCTGATGGGGCTGCCGCAAGAGGTGCAAGACAGCTTGGCCGAGAGCGTGACCTGCCCCAAACGGCTGGGACGGCCGGACGAATACGCGGCCCTTGCTCGCTTCATTATCGAAAACGATTATCTCAACGGTGAGGTGATCCGCATGGATGGCGCGCTACGCATGCAATGATCCTGTGAGGGGCGTTTTCACGCCCCGATGTCCTGCTTACGCCGCCGGATCTTTGGCCTCAAACTGGTCCGCCAACGCCTCTGCCCGGGCGGCAAGCTCTGCCATGGCATCCGTCACGGTGTCGGGCACCACAGCCACCTCAATGGTTTTCGGCTCCGGCTGTGGTACGTTGCGCAGTTGATCAAGCTCGGCCTCTTTTTCGACCATCTTATCTTCTGCTTCACGCAGCTTATCCTGCATGGCCGCCGTCTTATCGGCAAGCATCAAACCGGCCATCAAGAGCATCCGCGCCTCCGGAATGCGGCCGATCTGCGCGGTCAGCACAGAGGCCTCTTCATCCAGCATCTTTGCGGCAAATTTCAGATAATGCTCTTCGCCCTCCTGGCAGGACACCTCAAATGTGCGCCCACCAATTTCAACTTCGATCTCTGGCATCACAGCCCTCCCTCAGCTGGTTGCGACCCGCCAAGCGCGGCTTCGAGCGTTTCCAAAATGGCCTGTAGCTCGGCGCGGTCCAACGCTCTGTCAGCGCGCAGGCTGCTCAGCTCTGTCGTCATGCTGGAATTGATCAGATCCGTCTCACTGGAGCCTGCGGCCACCGCATCGCGCAGCGTTTGGTTTTCGTCGCGCGTCGCCTGACTGATCTGCCGCACCTCTGCGACGGTTGCGCCAAACTGTTCGAGCACATCCGGAAAGCCAGCATCGGCCGCTTGTGATGCCTGCGCTTGCGCGTCAGCCAGGTCCGCTTCCAGCGCTGCGATCTTGTCATTGAGCGCTTTGTTGCGCTCCTCAAGCTGCTGGGCAGTTATGCGCTCATCATCCAATGCCTGCTGGAGCGTTTCGACCTCATCCGCATCCACCTGTGTGTTTGCCTGCAGATCCAGGCCCTGGCTGATACGGTCCAAAGCCGTTGCAATACGTCCCTGAAGCTCCTCGATTTGGCCCATCTTCTCGCCTTTCTCGTCTCACCTGTCGATTATGACACAGCGTCATGCGAATCGCTGCCTCAACCTTTGCGTCCAAGTCTACATAATCGCAGGGAAAAAGGCTCCCCCCCTATTTTGACGCAATGAGTGTGCTTGCACTTTGACGCCGGGCTGTTATGCAGAAATTTGACCGGTCCCTTGCTGAAAGTTCCTGCCCCGTGGATATCACCGCCCTTCGCTCCGCTCACCCCGACCATTGGAAGAACGCCGCCGCCATTCGGGCCTTGGCCCTCGATGCTGTGCACGCGGCAAACTCAGGTCATTCCGGTATGCCAATGGGCATGGCCGACGTGGCCACCGTGCTTTTTGAAAAGCACCTGAAATTTGACGCCTCCGCTCCCGATTGGCCCGACAGAGACCGGTTTATTTTGTCGGCAGGCCACGGATCCATGCTGCTCTACGCGCTGCTGCATCTCACCGGATATGAGGGTATGGGCATCGAAGAGATCCGCAATTTCCGTCAGTGGAAATCGCCGACGGCGGGACATCCGGAAAACTTCTTGCACCCGGCGATTGAGACCACCACGGGGCCCCTTGGTCAGGGCATCGCAAACTCGGTGGGGTTTGCCATGGCCGAAGAGATCCTGCGCGCCAGATACAGCCGCAAACTGGTCGATCACCGCACCTATGTGATTGCGGGCGACGGGTGCCTGATGGAGGGCGTGAGCCAGGAGGCGATCACGCTGGCCGGGCGTCACAAACTGGGCAAGCTCATCGTGCTGTGGGACAACAACAATATCACGATCGACGGCACGGTAGAATTGGCCGATGCCACGGATCAAGTGCGCCGTTTTCGCTCTGCCGGCTGGCAGGTGATCGAAGTTGACGGGCACAATCCCGAAGAGATCGACGCGGCTCTCACCCTCGCCCAGTCGGGCGCGCGCCCCAAGATGATCGCGTGCAAGACCCATATCGCGCTTGGCCACGCGGCCCAGGACACATCCAAAGGCCACGGCGCGCTGACAGATCCTGACCAGTTGGCGGCGGCAAAGGAGGCTTATGGCTGGCCCGGAGGACCGTTTGAGATACCCGCCGATGTAAAATCCGCCTGGGAGGCGTTTGGCGCCCGTGGCGCCGCTGCGCATGCTGAATGGGCAGAGCGCCTGGCGCAGACGAGTGAGCGTCGGCAGGCCGAATTTGCCCGTGTGAACGCTGGCGACCCGCCCAAGCGCCTGTCGGCTGTGATCCGTCAATTGAAAAAAGCGATCGCGGAAGATGCCCCAAAGGTGGCCACCCGCAAATCAAGCGAGATGGTGCTGGATGCGGTGAACCCGATCATGCCGGAAACGGTGGGCGGATCGGCGGATCTGTCGGGCTCCAACAACACGCGGTCCAAGGATATGAGCGTCTTTGACACCGGCAACCGCAAAGGCCGCTACATCCATTGGGGCGTGCGCGAACATGGGATGGCGGCCGCCATGAACGGTATCGCGCTCCATGGTGGGCTCAGGCCCTATGGCGGCACATTTATGTGCTTTACGGACTATGCCCGTCCTGCGATGCGCCTCGCAGCTTTGATGAAGGTTCCCACCGTGTTTGTCATGACCCATGACAGTATCGGGCTGGGCGAAGATGGCCCGACCCACCAACCGGTGGAGCATCTTGCGATCTCCCGCGCCACACCCAACACCATGGTGTTTCGCCCCTGTGACACGGTCGAAACCGCTGAGGCCTGGGAACTGGCGCTGAGCTCGAAAACGACGCCCTCGGTCTTGTCCCTCACCCGGCAAGGCCTGCCAACGCTGCGGACCGAGATGAAAAACGCCAACCTCTCGTCCAAGGGGGCCTATGTTTTGGCCGACGCCGAGGGCGCCCTCCAGGCGGTTTTGCTTGCCACCGGATCGGAGGTGAGCATGGCCATGGCCGCCCGGGACGCACTGCAAGCCGATGGAATTGGCACGCGCGTGGTCTCCATGCCCTGCTGGGAGCTTTTTGAGGCCCAAGACGAGGCCTATCGCCGCCGCGTGCTTGGGCGCGGCAACAAGGTGCGCGTGGCTGTTGAGGCTGGTATGCGGCACGGTTGGGATCGCTGGCTGATGGGCGATGGCGGCAAAGCCGAAAAGGCGGGTTTCGTGGGCATGTCCGGGTTTGGCGCCTCTGCGCCGGCTGAGGTTCTATTTGAAAAGTTTGGCATCACGGCCGAGGCTGTAGTGCAAAAAGTAAAAGATCTGCTCTAATCCGCGCCTCGGGATATGGGTATTTGGAAAAAGAAAGAAAGCGCATGGACCGCGGCTTCTTTCTTTTCACAAATACCCAAATCCTGATTTCAGGTTCACCGAAGTGGGTTGAGCTGCGCGATGCGCGTCCAAACAGGTGTGATGACCCGCGTGGCCAAGGGGATCAAAAGCACGCCGACGGCCAGCCCCAAGATCCCATCAAGCAACGCCGTGACAGCCCATTTGACAAAGCCTGCCCCGCTTTCAAGCCCGGACGCAATGCCGGCTGCCAGATGCTTGATCGCGTCGTAGATGACCGGATAGCCCATTTCCGACATCGCGTGCAGAATGATGGATCCCCCGACCCAAAGCATCGCGGCCGTGCCCACCACCATCAAAAGCCACATGAACTTTGGCATCAAGCGCACGATCCCGCGCCCAATGGCGCGGATCGGTGAGATCGGACCATTTTTCGCCATGTAGAGCCCCACATCATCCGCTTTCACGATGATCGCGACCGAGCCGTAAACGACAACAGTGATGCCAATGGCCACAAAGGCCAGGGTTCCGGCCTCCATCCAAAAGTTGCTTTCGGGAATGGCGGCAAGGGCGATCGTCATGATCTCGGCGGATAAAATAAAATCCGTCTTGATGGCGCCTGAGACGCGCTCTTCCTCCAGATGCGCGGGGTCTTTGGGTTTGGGCGACACGTGATCATCTTTGTGATGGTGACCATATCCAAGGGCGTGCACGACCTTTTCAGCACCCTCAAAGCACAGATACGCCCCGCCCAGCATCAAAAGCGGTGGGATCATCCATGGCGCGAAATTCGCAAGGGCCAAACCGACAGGCAGCAAGAACACCAATTTGTTGATGAAGGAGCCGCGCGCGATGCGCCAGACAATGGGCAATTCCCGGGCAGGCTCGAACCCTTTGACGTATTTGGGCGTGACGGCGGCGTCATCGATCACGGCCCCTGCGGCCTTCGTCCCTGCCTTGACCGCCTGCCCCGCGACATCATCGAGCGACGCGGCTGCAACCTTCACCAAGCCCGCAACATCATCCAAAAGCGCCAAAAGACCGCTCATTCTCCTTGCTCCTCCAAGATCGCAGCCATGCGCGCCCTTTGATCCGCTTCCCAATCGCCGCGGCGTTCGCGGACCCGGGAAATGTACTCTTCATTTTCGTGGACCGGCAAGCTTGGATCATAGAGCTGGGCCATCTCAATCATCGCTTCCTGATCGCCTTCGTGAAACGCATCGATCATGGCTTGGGCTTTCTTGCGTGGGATCCCGCGCGCCTCAAAGGCGGAGCGGCTCATGCGCAGCGTGCTGTCATAGGTTTCCCGGATGATATCGCGGCAGCCAAGGCCCCAGAGGTGATACACATGATCGCGATCGAGCGCACGGGCGATCACATGCACATTGGGATGCGCGCGGACGACATGCGAGACGATCTTGTTGATGCCGTCATAGTCATCGATGGCCACCACCAGCATATGCGCGTTGTCAATTCCGGCCGCGTGCAGCAAGTCTGGCCGGGTGGCATCGCCATAATAGTGTTTCGTGCCAAAGCGTTCCATAATCTCAAGCCGCTGAGCGCTATAATCGATCACCGAGCTTTTCATCCCGCCCGCCTGCAGAATGCGATGGACCAGGCCACCCACGCGCCCACCACCTGCGATGATCACTTGCGTTTCTTCCGGCATGGTGTCGGGGTCGCGGTCTTGCGTATCAGAATAGCGCGGCGCGATCACGCGGTCGTAGAGAATGAACAATCCAGGGGTCAGAAGCATCGACAAAGCGACGACCAAAAGCAGCTTTTGAGACAGCTCTTGCGGTATCACGCCATTGGCAACGCTGAAGGACAACAGGACAAAGCCAAACTCGCCCGCCTGGGCCAAACTGAGCGCGGCCAACCATTTGTCCGCGCCGCGGATGCGAAACACCGTGGCGAGCGCCAGCATCACGAAAGCTTTGATTGCGATCAGCCCGACAGTCAGGCCGACAATCACAAAGAGGTTTTCGAAGAGCAGCCTGAAATTGATCGAGGCGCCCACCGTGATGAAAAAGAGCCCCAGAAGCAGCCCCTTAAGCGGGTCGATATCGCTTTCCAGCTCGTGCCGATAGGCGGAGTTCGCCAGCACAACGCCCGCGAGAAAGGTTCCAAGCGCCGGAGACAGGCCGACCAATGACATCAAAAGCGCGATCCCAATCACCATCATCAACGCGGTGGCCGTAAAGAGCTCGCGCAGCCCGGCGGAGGCAATGAAGCGAAAGATGGGGCCTGTGAGGTAAGAGCCCCCCAACACCACGGCGGCAATGGCGCCCAGATTGACCAGCGCCGTTTGCCATCCCGCGAGCCCGGCCACGAGGCTCATCGACGCGCCGTGGCTGTCCCCGTGCCCATCTGCGTGGCTATCCCCGTGCCCGTCATCTTGGTGGCCACTCTGAGCCGCGCCATGCTCCGCAGCGCTGCTGGCAGCGTCCAGCAATTCAGGCATCGCCAGCAGCGGCAACAGCGCCAGCATGGGGATCACGGCGATGTCTTGTGCCAACAGGACGGCAAAGGAGGATTGCCCGCCATCCGAGCGCATCAGCCCTTTTTCACTCAGCGATTGCAGAACAATCGCGGTTGAGGAAAGCGCGAGCACCAAACCGACCGCAAGGGAGACCGTCCAATCCAGCCCAAGTACAATCCCCGCCCCCATCACCAGCGCGGCGGTCAACCCCACCTGCCCGCCGCCCAGGCCTAAAAGCCGCGCGCGCATCGACCAAAGTGCCTTTGGCTCCAATTCCAAGCCCACGAGGAACAGCATCATCACGACGCCAAACTCGGCAAAGTGCTGAATGGCGACCACATCCACCCGCAAAATTGCAAGGAGCGGGCTGATCGCGATCCCAGCGATCAGGTAGCCAAGCACAGAGCCCAGGCCGAGACGCGTGGCAATGGGAACAGAAATGACCCCTGCAACGAGAAAAACAAACGCCAGCAAAAGTACATCTGTCATTCGCGACCCCTTGTGACCTGAGGTTTTAGCTCTAACTCGGATCCTCGCGGGATCAAGGTCAAAGCAACAGTGAACGGGCTTGAGGCGCTTTGTCTACGCACTGGGTAGGGTTTGCGATAACGGTTACCGCTACCATCCTGATTTGACTTTCCGCACCGCCATGACGGGTCTAAAAGGCGCGCAAGCTTTGTATTTATTGGAGTAACGCGCCATGACAATTAATGTCGGCATCAACGGCTTCGGCCGCATCGGTCGGGCCACTTTGGCTCATATCGCCACAAGCACACGCAATGACATCAAGGTTGTCAAAGTGAACGCGACCGGCCCTCTAGAGACCGCCGCGCATTTGATCAAGTACGATTCCGTGCACGGCCGCTTTCCCAATGAGATCACCTTGAGCGACGACACCATGGATCTGGGCCGCGGTCCGATGGAGATGTATTCCACCTACGACATGTCAGAGCTGGATTGGTCTGGCGTCGATGTGGTGCTGGAATGCACCGGCAAATTCAACGACGGCGAGAAAGCCAAAGCCCACCTTGCCCAGGGCGCGGGCAAGGTTCTGCTGTCGGCCCCGGGCAAGAACGTGGATCGCACAGTGGTCTACGGCGTCAACCACGAGGATCTGAAGGCCGGTGAGACAATGATCTCAAACGGATCGTGCACCACGAACTGCCTCGCTCCTGTGGCCAAGGTTTTGCACGAAGGGATCGGCATCGAAAGCGGGATCATGACCACCATCCACGCCTACACGGGCGATCAGCCGACGCTCGACCGTCGTCACAAAGATCTCTATCGCGCGCGGGCCGCGGCGATGTCGATGATCCCGACCTCGACGGGAGCTGCGAAAGCGCTGGGAGAAGTGCTGCCCGATCTGAAAGGTAAGCTTGACGGATCGGCCATCCGTGTGCCGACACCGAATGTGTCTGCCGTTGACCTGACCTTCGTTGCCAAGAAAGACGTGACGGCAGCGGACGTGAACGAGGTTGTCGCCGAAGCAGCGGCAGGCAAGCTACACGGCGTTTTGGGCTATGATCCGGAGCCGAAAGTCAGCGTTGATTTCAACCACACCGAAGAAAGCTCAATTTTTGCACCGGAACAGACACGCGTGACGGGCGGAAGGCTGGTGCGGATATTGGCGTGGTACGACAACGAATGGGGCTTTTCCTGCCGGATGGCAGATGTGGCTGTGGCGATGGGCCGGATCGGCTAATTGTATTTTAACAGACGAAAAAACCCCGCTCAGATCGAGCGGGGTTTTCTTTTTCGAAGAGCTGATCGCGTTTAATCTTCAATGTCTGCCGCTTCTTCAGCCTCGACGCGGGCACGGTCAGCCGCACCTTTTGCATCCAAATCGCGATCCACCAATTCGATAATCGCCATCGGTGCCATATCGCCGTAGCGGAAGCCTGCTTTCAGCACGCGGGTGTAGCCGCCAGAGCGCTCAGCATAGCGCGGGCCAAGAACGTCGAAGAGCTTTGCGACGTGCATGTCCTGCTTGAGCTGCGAGGCCGCCTGACGGCGCGCATGCATGTCGCCGCGCTTGCCAAGCGTGATCAGTTTTTCGACGACGCGCTTGAGCTCTTTGGCTTTGGGCAGCGTGGTCTTGATCTGTTCGTGTTCAATGAGAGAGCCGGCCATGTTGGCCCACAGCGCCTTGCGGTGCTCATGGGTGCGGTTCAGGCGGCGGTAGCCTCTTGCGTGACGCATTTTATGTCTCCTTACGGTTTATACTTTGTCCGATTGGCGATGCGTGTCACCAACTCTCCTTGGGGCGGAAGTGCCCAAGGTGATTTCACTATGAAATCACCGTTGGCCATCAGGTGATCGCGGGTGCGATCACCGTCAGGCTGGTTGTTAGAATTGATCTTCGAATTTCTTGGCAAGATCCTCGATGTTGTCGGGCGGCCAGTCTTCGACATCCATGCCAAGGTGCAGACCCATGCCAGACAGCACTTCCTTGATTTCATTCAAGGATTTCCGGCCGAAGTTTGGCGTGCGCAGCATCTCTGCCTCGGTTTTCTGTATTAAATCACCGATATATACGATGTTGTCATTCTTCAGACAGTTTGCAGAGCGCACCGAGAGTTCGAGCTCGTCCACTTTCTTCAGAAGAAGCGGGTTGAACTCCAGACCATCGTCTTCGTCCTGACGGCCAGCCGCTTCGGGCTCTTCGAAGTTCACGAAGATGCTGAGCTGGTCCTGCAGAATGCGCGCGGCGAAGGCCACGGCGTCATCCGGCGTGATGGAGCCATCGGTTTCGATCTTCATGGTCAGCTTGTCATAGTCCAGAACCTGACCTTCACGGGTGGGCTGAACGTCATAGGACACGCGCGTCACCGGTGAGTAGATCGCATCGACCGGAATGAGGCCGATCGGCGCATCTTCCGGCTTGTTCTTGTCCGCAGCGACGTAGCCTTTGCCTGTGTTCACGGTGAGTTCCATGAACAGATCCGCGCCATCGTCAAGGTGACAGACGACATGCTCCTTGTTGAGGATCTCAATGCCAGCGCTGTCAGAGATATCGGCCGCCGTAACAACCGACGGACCCTTTGCGGAGATCGACAGGCGCTTGGGCCCTTCAACTTCCATGCGCAGGGCGACGCCCTTGAGGTTCAAAACGATGTCGGTGACGTCTTCACGCACACCAGCAACGGAAGAGAATTCGTGCAAAACGTTATCAATCTGCACGGAGGTGATCGCCCCACCCTGCAGCGACGACAGCAAAACGCGGCGCAGGGCATTGCCCATGGTCAGACCAAAGCCGCGCTCCAGCGGTTCGGCGACCAGCGTCGCTTGACGCAGCGGGTCATTGCCCGGTTTGACGTCCAGCTGTGTCGGTTTGATAAGTTCGGCCCAGTTCTTGTGGATCATGCTGCCCTCCATTCTTGTTCTCTGCCCCATGTCCAAAGGCTGTGAGAACGCCCGAGGTTAAAATGCGGAATGGGGGCGTGCGGATACACGCGCCCCCTAAAAGCTTGTCTCAAACGCGGCGACGCTTTGGCGGGCGGCAGCCGTTATGCGCAATCGGCGTGACATCGCGAATGGCCGTGATGTTGAACCCCACCGCCGCGCGCGCACGCAGCGCGCTTTCACGACCAGCGCCTGGGCCCTGAAC
>ERZ1740065.147-NODE-147-length-32029-cov-11.513417_pt1 | contig 32029 bp, 35 predicted proteins | sample MGYA00581738_ERZ1740065 | MGnify/ENA primary metagenome ERZ1740065 (study PRJEB43018, sample SAMN04849749) | marine metagenome | isolation source: floating plastic debris | place: Pacific Ocean | collected 2008-09-01 | study: EMG produced TPA metagenomics...
CCCCCCCCCTCTCCCTCTTTCCTCCTCCCTCCTCCTCTCTCTTCCTCTCTCAGCCTCTCTCACCCTCTCTCCCCCTCGCTCTTCCTCTCTCCTCCTCACTCTTCCTCACTCCACCTCACTCTGCCTCATTCTCCATCTGACTCCTCCCCATTATTGCCTAAGCCCCACCCTTCCCCACCTTATAATACTGATGTCAGTAAACGATAATTTGTAGCTGCTTCGTTAACATACATGTTCCCCCACTTTCCTCCACAGACGGGCTGGGTGTGTAGCTTACCCAACCTTTGTTTTCTACAGGGTGTCCACGAACCCGTGCTACATCTGACTCACCTGCGTGAGGGAGACTACGCATTCACACTAGAAGTGACAGATACGGCTGGCCAGAAATCTTCTGACGAGGTCCATGTCTTTGTCAAGGCGTCGGAGAACGAACCGCCAGTCGCTAAAGTAGCAGCCAATAACAGCGTTGTGCTGCCAGGCAGTGTGGCTGTACTGGACGGCAGTGGCAGCTCTGATGATAACTCGATTGTGAAATACCAGTGGAGTCAGATCAGGTATTTCAGTAGATGTCTATTTCCCCACCGAGAATTTCTTCAAAACCATGAAGTCTTACAACCTCTTGAGAATTCTTGCAGACTTCATGAGAATGTTTTGATAATTCTTCAACAACTTTCAGGGCAGGGTAATAAACCGTTACTAGTATTTTGTCTGCCAAAAGGCTCATTTAGTATCTCTCCACCCAGCTGCCGGTGTTTCTATGTCAGTGATTGTATTGCAGCGGACCGAACGATGCGAAGATTGACAACGCCGACCGACCCAAGGCTAATGTCGAGGGTTTGGTGATCGGCGACTATCTGTTCAAGCTTGTAGTCTCTGATTCCGAAGACCTGAAAACCTCCGCCAATCTGATGATACGAGTCCGCGAACGTGAGCGAACACCTTGAATGGCATTCTATATGAGAATTATGGTTGGTCATGGCAACTCATCAACCTTTGTTTCAGATGCCAATGACAAGCCGAAAGCATTAGCTGGTGAGGATCAGGTTGTCACCCTGCCGATCGACGTCTTAAAACTTGACGGCTCAAAATCAACAGACGATGGAAATATAGTGTCTTACCTTTGGACCAAGTCTGAAGACTCTCCTGGTGCGGGGGTGGTGCTGGACGCCTCCGATAGGAAGCCTGTGCTGCTGTACAGTGGAGTGGTGGCTGGGAACTACTCGTTCACTCTTACCATTGAGGATGATGATGGAGCGAAGGCATCCGACACCGTGTCTATCCAAGTCAAACAAGGTCTGTCTGCTCCTTCCACCTTCCTATCAGGCATTTTGTGACATCAAAATGACCGGGAAGGTGTTTCCTGCCTTCCATTCACAAGTTGGCTGTCTTAAAAAAATGTAGAATCAGGTTTGATCGTGATGAAAATGTTAGCGTTTTTCTTCGAACTCATCACAAAATCCAAATGATAGCAACCTAATGGTATTGATCCCACGAACGGGAAGACAACTCCTATATACGATAAAATAGGTATGATTTCTATAGTGTAATCTAATGATAGTCGTGATTGGTTGGTTGCTATTTTCACTACGGTTTGACCATCGCTATTTGGGCTAAAAAAACACATCACATGTCATACCTCACGTTTCACACGCCCGATATCCTATCCCTTTGTCCTGCAGATCCAGAGTGGTTAGATATAGTCGAACTGTCTATGGACGCATCCATCGAGTCATTCACGGAAAAGCACAAGGTTTGAGCACAATCAGTCTTTATTTGATATTTCTGTCATGGCAGCTGGACCAAGACACTAATAGCCTCTGTACAGCGATATGATGTGTATGATTTCTCATTATAGGCGGCTATAATAAACGCAATGATTTTGTATTCTAGGCCAATCTGGTAACTCAGCTGGCTCTGATGCTGCCGGCTGACTCAGTCGTCACGGAAACGGAGATTGTACTCAAAGGAATTCACCGTGACTACCAGTATGGCAAGTGAGTGTCTAAGTCTCTGCTATTCATTTCCTTCCATCTCCCTTCTTCCCCCCTCCCTTCATCCCTCCCTCCCTCCATCCCTCCCTTCCTCCTCTCTCTTTTGCTTCTCTCTTTCCCTTCCTCGTTCCCTTCTTCTCTCCTTATCCCTCTCTCCCTATTCCTACAGTACTTTCTCTCCCTCTTCTCCAATTCTCCATTCCTCCCTTTCCCTTCCCCTGCTTCCTCCCTATTTTTTCCTCATCCATTCTACCCTCTTCCCTTCTCCCACTTTCTCCCCTTATCTTCCGTATTCTCTGTCTACCCCTCCCTCTCTTCTCCCTCTTCCTCTTTCTTCTATGCTCCTTCATTATACCCTCTTCCCTTCCACTTTCTTCTCCCTCTTTCCCTCTTTCTTTCCGCACAATCACTGGCTGTTGATGATGACACTCAAGACTGTCACACTGTCTCCTCTACAGGCTCATCATCCTGTTTTCCGTCCACGATCACACGTCAGCAGACAAGTACACAGTGCGCAACGGCACGGCTGTCAAACTGCAGCTGCGGCAGCGTCTGTCGAAGGACAAACAGCTCTTGAGTTTCACCATGGCCCGCGTCGACACAGTCCGTAAGTGACACAAACCTTCCTCTTGCTGTCTTGTTGATTACCTCTGTGACGTCACATTTGGTCATTGTTTAACATGTCACCGTATTGTCATATCTCTGCCTTGTGACGTTCCGCTGCGTCGTGACATGTCAAATGGTACTGTGTTATGGGATGCCATAATCTTGTCGTCACGTTCCAGTAGCCTGTAGCATACTATTTATCCACTATCTACTCACTATCTCAATCTGATTGTAGAATGTCAGAATCTGTGCTCAGGTCACGGCCAGTGCGACCAGTTTACTAAGCAGTGCGTCTGCGAGCTGCTCTGGATGCCCAATTACGTCAAGTCCACCTGGGACGGGGAGAGTAACTGCGGTCCGTTGTCACATCGTTGATGAGACCTGTCACATGCCAGAGCAATGGCACTGTGACCGATGGCTACTATTTACCTTTTTATTTCAGATTGGAGCGTGTTGTATGTCGTCGTCATAGCACTGGCCGCCATTATTTTGACAGCTCTATTAGTCTGGTTCTGTTTGTGCTGCGCCCGAAGGTGTGTACCGCCATCACGCCAACCCTATCATTAGAACCCGTGCTTGCCTACTAACTTATTATTAGCCACCCGTTTCTTCCAAACGCTGTTCTAGATTGCTCTCCAGCCTCAGTCATGACGTCAGGTTTGTCACGACGCTCTGTTGATACGATATCGTTTCACTGCCGCAGAAGATTTGCTTGTTGATTATGTTGTCAGACGTATCGATTAACGCAAATTAGTTTCCTGTGTTGCTCTAACATCGTCTACTGCAGTTAAATCTTCGTCTAATGTTGTGTATCTCTAGTTGATCGTAGTCTGACTGTCACTCATCCGTGTAGTAAAGAGAGAGAGAGCGCGTCGTGCTAAACGCCAGTTAGTATTGTACGTGGAATGGTATGGTCATGTAATGCCAAAAAATTAGACTCATTAGAATTTAATAATCTGCCACTCTACAGCTACATATGATACTGCCTGCCATTCAGCATGGCGTACCGCTCTTTATACAGCGCAACAAGCACCTGCTGCCACTGAGTTCTGCAGCCAGTTACTGGCCCCTACTATCTATCATTGTTGCATATGACAGAGCGCCTGTTCAACTGATGTTTCTTACTACAGTCCTAATTTTGCTTTCGTAATGGCATCATTCTATCATCATTGTATGTTTGTGTTTTTTTTTATCACATGCAAGTTTTCCTGCTGTCATATTGAAGCAGACTGACACCGCTCTGGGTGTGTTCTGTGTAGGTGTAAGAGACAACGGAATAGGAGAAAGCACACATACCAACTGTTACACGATATCGATGAGATGGAAAATGCTGAGAAGTTGGCTAAGCAAAAACGTAAGCGACTCTACAGCCACTGACATCTGTATTTAATTTGTAGATACCGATGCGTAGATGTCTATGATCATGGTAATAAATAGTCTGTCATGCATTGCTACTGCAGCAGCTAATAGAAAATGTAGCAATAATCTCTACTCCTTCCGTCTCGTCTCTCATGATACTAGATGAGTGCATGTGTTAAGCTAACAAATCCTGACCTTGACCTTCATCGTAAATGTCTGCGTTTACATGTCTGTGAGTGCCATCTCCTACCTGGCTACCTAATAGCAGTCTGTTTACCTGCAAGACTTTGTGTTACAGGTAACAATATATCCGCTGGGTCAGGCAGCATATTCCTGTCGGAGACCGAGCTCAGTAGTGACGAGGATACGCTCTTCCTAAATGGAGGTAGTAAAATCGATGCCAACAACTTGAAGAAGTCAGCTGACATGGTCAAGGCAAACAACCTTCGCAATAAGATGAAGGCGTGACCTTGACACGCAATAGCGGCCATAATCATTCCAATAGTACCAGATCCAGTGAGGAGAGTGCAGACGAAAAGGAGGACATAGTCAACCGATGAGGTCACACAGCCAATAGTATCTCTACGTCTGCTGCAAGGGATGAGGGGTTTCTCTATCTGTCTAGTCATTTTATTACACTATTGTGTATTATAAATATGCAACATCGTATAAAAATAAAATGGGATAATCTGTTCGATACATACAGTACCGTTAGTTAGTAAGTAGCTGCCGATGCCATGGAGCATTCAGAGGTATATTGCTAGAATGAGAGATAGAGTGCAGGCCGGGTACAGCCTGTCTCAAACCGGTAACGCGAGATTCATAGTCGATTATATTTCGTAGTTTCTGAACTTCCTCAGCAGATCGTTGTCCGTCTGCCGTCGCCAGATAGCGCTGCCCACCGAATGGAAGAAATTACCATTTTCATCCCATTTAGGCTTGATGTCTGCTCCAAACTCGCTCCGTTCAATCGTGTCTCCAATCATTGGCTGGGTTGCCTGCCTTGGTGCCCAGTGCATTGTCTGGGGAGAGACGGGGCACATCCATCAGTGTGACATGTCTCACAGGAGTAGATTAGAGGTGATTAGGTACATACACCACAGAGGGCAGGGCTCATCTGACTCCACTGATGGTAGGGGATGGCCATGTTACTGTACCGCCACTTGTCATAGTCCTTTCTCTTACTCGGGTCTGTTAGCACTTCCTTCGCCCTCTGCAGCTGCAGGAACTTGTCCGCTGCATGACAAGATAACAAAGTAATAATAATAATAATAATTACATAAATATTAAAATGTAATAAAATATACAAAACAATAACAAAATTAGATTAATAATAAAAATAAGTCAAATATTGACAGACAATAACATAGCAATAGTAATAATTCCAACAATACATCCATACCAATCCATCACGCTATGTCGCTAAACCATGCCATTATGTCTGAGTTGTAACACGACATCACCATGGCAACGGAATCACAGCTGTCAGAAGTTGGTGCTTACCCGCAGCTGTAGAGTTGTCCAGGTTTTTGTCAGGATGATGTTTCCTTGCGCGGATGTTGAACTCTTTGATTATTTGCTGATTCTACAATAGTGACCACGCTGCGATATACCAGGAGTAGAATACTGGGGAGGAGGGAGTGAATGACATCGAGTGCCCTATTCTTACCGAAGAGGTCTCACTGCATCCCAGCACTTGATAGAAGTCCTCCTCAGGCAGCTGTTCGTACGAGAGAATCGAGTCAACCATTGCTACTGTCACTGTCTCAGACTAGAAATGTTATAAACGTTGTGAATTATGTTGTGTTTGGATCTCGTCTGCCCAGCGCAGTGGCCACTGAAACCAGAATGCAACAGAGATTTGGAATCGAATAAAAAATACATCCTGCCATTAGATCAGATCTCACTTTCGGCTCTATTTCGGTATCTGCATGCGTCTAATGCAGTGCTACAGTGCTGTGATCAACATGAGGAGCTATGATAGCAAGCTGATGATTGATGATAGAAAGAAGCTGGCACTCGGCTTCCATATCTAGTCTGATAAATGACAGCAGAGACCTTAGGTAGGGATAATCTATCACTACCATCAGATACCTTATGTAAGGTATCTGATGGTAGTGATTGATTATCAAGCCGAGTTGGCGACCTCGTCACAGGTCAATGTGCATCCCTTTGCAGGTAGTATGATGTAACCCAGAATGGCACACCTTACTACAGCCTTACAACCCTTCCTAAGAAGGCATCAGGGGTACTATAACTAGCTATCATGGTAAAGTATATGCAACACATTTTCATGACCGCATAGCACTATTCACCTTCGAAGGTAGAAGTAAGCAAGGTAGTAGTAAGCAACATACCACGCTAGACTGCTACTACTAGACATCCGCACCGCAGCCGCAACGCGGACGTAAAACAAGCGCAGTTACGTAATATGATAATTGAGTTGAGACACACGTGTGCAGTATTCGTTCAGAAGGTACGGAGTAATCAATGTCAAAGACAGAACACAGTGCCCTTACAAATCTGACCGAGAAAGAAACTATTCCGTATTCCCTGTATGAAAAAAGCTGAGATAAATATACATCTAAAAATTCGACAAGCATATCGAGACACGAGAGAAATATCTTGTAAAATATTCCAAGACTAGTTTATCCTTGTTATGTAAGTCTAAAAGGTCATGGAACTGGCAGTGCACTTACGTCTCAATCGCAGGATGTGAAAGAGTAGAGAGGAATGGCAGAACAGATCTGGCGCAGCTGGTGCTGACGCAATGCCGACTGTCTCTGCCGTTGACGGCGACGGTGGCTGAACATGTAAATAAACGTGTGCGGGGTGGAGCCAGAGAACTGGGCGGAGCGTACATGAATCGATATGTCAACGTTGTCGGGAGGACAACTCCTCAAAGTGTCTGCGCATCTGATGTTGGATTTACGTAACTACTATCTTCGCTACTATAAAAGCTACCATTCTCGAGATCAATGCGCGACCTTGAACAAAAGTCTCGAGAACAAAATCTCGAAAATCTCTCTCTGGGAACCAGAAGTTCGTAGTAGGCATAGCAGAGTAGTAGAGTTGCGCATCGTATGCCGTAGGTATCCTCTACCTTGAATGTCTGTATGTAAGTATCTATGAAGAGTAAGAATTTCTAAGTATATCCGCCTTGAATTGTTGTTTTACACGTCGTGCGAGTGCACCATTTTTCATCTGCTCCAAACTTCAACTTCATTGAGCGGTCTCTTTAGTTTTGTAGTACTATATCGGTGCAAGACCTCCAACAGCCGGCCTACCTTCAGTTCCAGACTGAATTCACTTTGCAGAACCACTGTTCGCTCATCAATTTTGCAACATTTTCCGGTATGATATCCAGTTTCGTGGTGTTGAATTTACTCTCCTCTCCCAAGTCCCAATCTTGCACTCTCACGTTCTTGACAGGCCTGTTAAAAATGGAGGTTGATACGCGCCACAGCACGATTCTTGCTCCTCCTGGGACTGTTCCATCTGTCCAGGTTGAACTTCATCCACTCGTGCTCATGAATATTTCCGAGCATTGGACCAGAACACGGGCTCAAAAAGGAGCACCAACAGCAGGTACTATACTTGCGAGGCATTTTTTGCACCACAAATAAGTGTGTAGAACTTGAAATAATGCAAGAATATCACTGTAATTTGACGTCCTCCCATAGACATAGACGGCGTGTGTATTGTGTTTCATGGTTTTAGTTTTTGGAGCTTTGATTGGCAAACAGACGGGTCGGTCGTTAGAGGTTCTGAATTCGTTCGAACTGGTTACCAACACTATTGATGGGAATATCGAAGTGAATCGATCTTACTACGACACAAAATCAGAGCAATGTGAGCAATAGCGCATACTTGTGATATTCGCGATCACGAGCGGTGCACGGCTGTTGACATGTTTCCTGTTTACTGTTACAGTTAAACAGGTTTTTCCAGAGTTAGAACTTTTTGGATGGTACACAACTGGAGGTCCACCAACTGAAGCAGATATCCATGTAAGTCTTTGTTATCACAGGAATCGGTTTTAGATTATCCGTGAAGTCGCAGGAAATATTACTCATTATATATTTTTTTATTTACTATGTTATTTATTGTATTTATTGTATTTGCTCATTATTGGTACGTCAGATGTGAATTAGAATTAGCAGCACACAATAGACGGTAAATGGGTTTCTATGATTTCTCTGCCATTAATATAGATGGCAAGTATTTTAGCTGCCAAAATTTTGGGCTAAAATCAGTGACATCGCTGCACTGAGCTGAAGTATAACAGGGGTAAATGTTATAAGCCTCTCAAAGTTCAGAAAACTTAATCTCCTGTATCCTGGCCCTACAATTTACCTTCTATGGCCATTAGGGGTAGATGGTAGGTTCTAAGGCTATTATAGCGCTTCAATGCGCCTGTAGGTTCATCAGCAGATATGTCAACTGAACGAAAGTCCGATCCTGGTGAAGCTGGATCCGTCGATGAGTCATCACTCCGAATCTCTGCCAGTCAAGTGCTATGAGTCCATCATTGACATCGTGAACGGAGACACCGTGATGCTATTCGTCGAGCTCAAATACTCCCTTGCCACCGAGGTCAGTATAATATACGTCGGCAGCAAAGCTGCTTTGATATACGATATACAATATGCGATATGTGATATACGATATATGATATACGATATACGTACTGCACAACAGGAAATTTTTGCAAGCATAGTTTTGCAGTTTCATCTGTGATTTTGCGAAGATAGAAGAGGGAAATGTTTGCATGTTCAATTTTTGAGATCAGCCAAAAATTTTTTGAAAATACAAAAATTAGATGAACGCAATGGATTTCCTGTTCTATAGTATAGGTGAGGTGTGGTGAGGTGTGGGGAGGTGAGGTGAGGTGAGGTGCAGTGCGGTGCGGTGCGGTGCGGTGTGGTGTGGAAAAGCATGGTAATGGCACTACTAGCTCAATCAACGTCAGATATGGCGCAAGATTGATACAACGGTATTTTCGCTCTGCCTTCTCAGTGTATTATTGTACTGCACTGTCATAGACATTTCAACTATCTAGGCAAACTCTACTCTCTAATTCTATTTGAAATATATGCTGACTAGTCCAAAATAGTTTACCCGTCTCTGAATGTAGTGCAAGCTTGTATGACAAAAAACTGTCAGAAGAATATAACGTGGAGAGATGACTCACTATTTATTGTTTCTCATAGACTCGTGACGTCTGTATCTGACTCTGCCGCATGTTTAATTCATCTTGTTTCCTGCTGCAGGAGGCAGAGCGGATTGGTGTGGACCACGTAGCCCGGGTGTCCAGCGTGGAGTCGTCTAGCCTTGTGCTAGAGGACACCGCCGTCGCTCAGCATCTGTCAGTACAGCATAGCGCCATCAAAATGCTCGTCAGCCGGATACAGATCATCATCTCTTACCTTGAAGGTATGCGCTGTATCTGACATCACGCGTGAAAATGATCAGGGGGCTAGTTAGTTGTCACGTATGCGTGTGTTGTCTGCTGCAGCTGTAGGTAGAGGTGAGTTACCCGTCGACCACAGGATACTCCGAGAGTGTAACAGCGTCTGTCACAGGATCCCTATCCTTTCCACGCCATCTTTCAAAGATAAGTTCTTCAACGTGAGTTACTTTTCCTTTCATCACTAAAGCCTAGTCCATACGCAGTGGATCTTAAACGTGTATTCACTTAGACCAGTTGGTTCGCCAGTTATATTTGCACAAGCTCTCAAAATGGTCAGCAAATTTTTGTTCGCTAAACATGCCAAGCTTTATGAGACTTTGTAGCGAGTTGAGTTTTGATTTGCTTGCTGCGGTAAAACTAACGCATTGACTGGGTGGCTGGACCGTACTTTCGGTGAAATCATTCAACACGCTCACCGCAGTCCCACGACTACTTGTAGAACTAGAAACACTGGAGATTCAGTTTTTCTGAACTTTGAGAAGCCATGGTTCAAGATCCCTACCCCCTACAGCTAGGATTGTACCGTATTTGGGCTCAGCTCAGCGAGATCTAACCAATAAACCACAAGAAAACATTATAAAATCAATTATAATATATTTAGCCTTTGATTTTTCAGCACAACTATTGATTGGGGGGGGGAGAAATATGGGATACTTGTCATGTATGCCACAGTTGCCCCCATCAATATCAACATGAATAACTGCGCTACACACGACCCACATCATCGTATTACAGTGATATCAATCGGCTGCAAGCAGCTGATTACGACTAGTAACTGACCATTAACAGAGTCTGTGTTACCAGCCTAATGCTAGTGTGGATTTATTTGACAGCAATGTAACGACGTCGAGCTGCTCTCCTACCTCGGCATCATCACAAAGGGATGTCAGGCTATGAACCAGTTTGTGACTAAATTCAACACCCTGCACGATCGGGTCGGCCCTGGTAGTAGCCGCAGGATACGAGGACTCTTCTCATAGATCTGTGTGATATGTACTTACCAGCTGTCTTATTGAGCCGCAAGGACAGATATGGAAGAAGGTCGTGAACTGCAAGCTATTGTTTCTGAACGATTTCATCAATTCGTTAGCAAAGTTGTATTTTCCAATTATTGATTATATAAAATGCAACATATATATCATTCACCAAAGACCATTGATGATGGTGTGAATGCTGTTTTTGCAATGTACCTAATCGGTGCATGAAGTACAAAAATATTATGTTGTTGTTAAAACTTTGAGTTTGTTGCTAACTGGTTCGAGTATATTTGCCATTCACGTGCTGTAATCATAGAGGATGAAGGGACAAATGGGACATCAAACTAAGAAAACAGATATTAGAGGTGGGTAAAAGACAACCCTCAACTGCGGGTACTGGTGTCAGGAGTTGTTCCCCATTATCACCGTCTAGCGACCGAAACGTCACCCGCCCGTACATGCGTATTTTCATAGATGTATAAATGACTGACTTTCTATTGATATTATGAAGACGTTTTGTCTACGTCAATGGAACGCGCTAACAATCGCACGTAAGTTGATGCGTCAGTTGCGTAGGAGACATGGCTGGTTTATTCAGTTACGATCGAGTCGGCTGATCGATCACCCTGTCGTTTGTACTGTCCTCCCAAGTTAATGGATGGTCTGATTAACTACAGTAGGGTACATCGCTGAAAGCCTTCTCACAAGTGGTTCTGTTCTTCCATAATTTTGAGGTGAGTTCATTGACAGCAATGTCGTTTGAAGTTTTCGATGATCGGCCGACACTCATTCCGGCTGATTTCGTCCTCACCATTGCGTTACGTACAATAGCTATGAATGTATTCGTTGGCTGTAATTTTGATAATGATACTGGTGGTCTGATTAATATGGATCATAATGCTTGTGTCGCTACTACAGTTACAGCTCTATGGACGCCATCGACTTCTTGACATGTGGTAGATGTCAAGCAGAGTTTCCTCTGAGCAGCATTGTTGTCTTTATGCAACACAAGAAGTCAGATTGCAGCTCCAGTGACCACGAGCTTCTACCACCTGTATCGGAAGGTAAGTAATCGTGCTCATGTACCCGGATGTTTAATTTGAGATAATATAAAAATGTTCCTTGTGTGGTGAAGTAGGCCTACAGCGCAGACATGTATAGTGTTGTAGTTCCTTATCATGCATGAATAACGAGGCGACAGATTCGATATCACCACAGTCTCTTTGCTAATATACATGAAACCATTGTAGCTCGATACACATGCTTTGCGTGCTACAAGAAGTTTAATGCTGCCATCAGTTTGCTGTTCCATGTACAGTACCAACACAAGCGCATGATATTTAGAGACAAAACCAACGGAACTGATGCACTGCCATTGGCAAATGGTAGAGAGAGCTCGGCCAAAGATACAGAGGTAATTAACTGGTACATATGGCCGGTAGCCTCTCCAGAGATCAATCATAGAGCGGAGTCCCATTCTGGGCTCTCCACCAACCTGGGTACAGGCTGACTCAGCTGCGCCAATATGTCTAGTTTATCAGATCATATTCTCACAGCTACTAACATGTGAAACTTTCCTGTCTTATTGTTCACTGATACCGTGATGCATCCTAACCCAAGGTCGCTGACGAGCACAAGGAAAGTACCGAAGGCAACAGCGCCGCTGCCGACGTGGCCCAACCCCTCAGTAAGTGCTGCTCCGCTGTCGTTCCAAAGAAAAGGAAGCGCCACATAGAAACCAAACACAAATTCAGCGCATTCAAGTCAAAGCTACGTTGGCAGCAGCAGCGTGATGTCACGAGTGATATATATATTGACTTGGATCAGAACAGCAGCGATGGCAACCCGATGATGGATGGCTCGTCCAATCAGAGTGTACTACTCGAGGTGACATGGCCGCTACCAGTAATGTGTGCCTAGGTCTTGTGACATTGGAAACCATTGGAAAATTATGCGTTCTCTCTGCAGCCGGGCAGTACATTCCAGCTACCAATCAGTGGCGGCAAGTCCTCTAGCCAGTTCTTCGGTATCAGCTACTCTGGTGCTTCTACTACGACCCAAACCAGCCCACCTGTGCCTTCACAGGTATAGCAGCCAATCTACTGATCTTGAATCTGGAATTGTGTTTGAGGCGAGCTGCCACTCTGCCTACATGTACTTCTATTGGCTTCAATTGCCAAAATATCCAGTATTTTTCCTCAGTGGCAGAGGATGTGTTGTTGAATTCCTACGTGCTGTTTAGATAATGGCACCCGCTGCTGACGCAAAAACAAACCTAGTTCCTGCTGCTGAAACTGCCGTCTCTACTGGCAAGAGAAGGCGCTCTAACTATTCCTCGGCCGCCACTAAACCATTCAAATGTGATTATTGCGATCACTCGTTTAACCAAAGGATACACCTGAAGAAACACCTATCCAAGCATACAGGTACCATACCTGCACCAGTTCCTGTTCAGCTACACGCCACCACGGCTAGCAATGATGTATCACATGAGCTTTACCCTCCCCTGCTCACAGAAGCCATGACAGTTTGAGATGGAGTCCCGTGTGTTTTTAGGTGTGAAGCCGTACAAGTGCGGCCATTGCGATTACGCTACCGTGGAGAGAAGTCACCTCAAAGTGCACATACGAATCCACACTGGTATGTTATTCCTGGGCACCGTAGCCTCCTGTTGTGTTGTGGGATCGTTTCCTGTTCCTGCGTGACCTGGATCTTACATCCATCGACTTTTACTGTTCTGGCATCTCTGCAGATCGTGTTACCGTTTCAACTTTATGCCGTTTGCTGACGGTTCATGACACTGAATTGAACTCAGATTTGCTCGATTTTCTTTAGGAGAGAAGCCGTTTAAATGTAACCATTGTGAGTACGCCACGGCCCAGAACAGCACACTCAAAATACATCTCAAGAGGCATCATGGCAAACTGATGCTCGAGTGTTCGCACTGCGGCATGAGCTTCCCAGAGAAGACCCAATTGAACAATCATACGAAGGTTCACAACAGCCTCCCGTCTCTGAACTCGCAGCCGCCTCAGATCGACCCTGAACATTTAGCCACTGATTACCAGGCTGCCTTAACTACACAACCGCCATCAATACCCGAATGATCATGGTGTGACAACTCTAACTAGATATTCTCCTGCATTGCTGGCGATGGTGTTAGTTGTGGTAATTTCGACTGTACTTGTCAAGCAACAAAATGCTATAGACTAGGTGCAATTCGTCCAAATGAGCCTCGTGTATTGTGTCTTCTTATTTTTGTAATAGACAAATGTGGTATGACTTCACATAAGAGAGAGATATTCAGTCAGATTTTGTTGACGATATATGCGCGAGTGATTGTTGCATTAAGTCTCCATTTAGGTTAAATATAGGCGAGTATCGATGGTTCTTCATCAGTTCCCACAGGCACCAGATGTTGATCCAGAAGAAGAGGATTGATGCCAACCAGACTAGAGCAAGGATGTCGTACTTCTGGTATTCATAGTAGTAGGCCGGCAGAAACCAGATGCCCTGAAACCAGTTGCAGTGTTACTTGTGCTAGTTATGACATCACAGCGCGTGACGATCATATCACACTCACCTGAGCGGTCAGCCAAACTATGAACATAAATGCAGCCTTGCTCTTGGAGAGATTGATGCTTGGTATCACCAATGGTAGGAGGCATAGGTACCAGAGGAAATACTACAAAATAGTTGTAAGTAGCAGTTTCGTTGTGAACAGCAATGACATACCATTGTGAGTAGTAGAGAGAGGACAACACTTACTTGCGATGTGCAGACTTTGTTGAAAGTGACAAACGCGAATGTAATGCTGAACCAGCAGAACGGTAGGTCCCTGTAGTATTTATAGGTGAACGCTAGAGTGGCACCACATTGAGGTATGAAGGCACATAGCCCAATAATCATAGAGAATATTGGACTGAGTTCCTGGGCTATTCTTAAAGGGTAGAAGTAGATAGAAAAGTTATGTTGCATGTCTTTCCTGGTGACGTGGTAGAGGTACGTCTCGTCAATAAATATCTGCCCATACCTGAAATATTCATGACAAACTGTAAATACACACTAAACATAAACCACACCACACAGATGATGAGAAGACTTACATTTGAAAGAATACAAATCCAAGGCCACCTGTAACAGCTGCACCAATGACAGCAAACACTAAGCTGATATCGCTGGGCCAAAGCAAACTAGCCATATATCTCAACTTATTCTTTGCTGGCTGTATGTTATTCCCATATTGCTCATTCATCAAGAAATATATTGATGGAGCGTATATTATGGGATACGTCTTGAAGTGTACGGCGAGGGCGAACAGCAATGCGGCAGAGAGTGTCCAGTTCTTCATAATCAAGTACATAGTACCAACGATCATACAGGCCAACACAGATTCTGCATTGCCTGTAAATATGATAGATATGTTAAAGCTTCGAAGCTGTATTCAGTGAGTGTACTACTAGTATTCTCAAATCTACCATGCCTGCTTACCTCTGGTTGAAACAACAACTGGCAGCGGGTTGCAGAGCCAAGCAGCAGTGCACACAAGAGCAGTGGTTTGTGGGACTTTCCTTAGCTCCAGAATTTTAAATAGCATATAGCTCATGAGAACATCTGCCATACTGAACAAAAACTTCCCAAAACAAGGGTGAATGTGCACGTTTGGGATGAGCATGTAAGCAAGTAGAGGAGTGTATCTGTAGGTCTCTCTTTCATACGGCGACTCTCCCTGAAATATATCGAGTTAAAAGGCATACAAGACTCCTTGCACACTAGTCGTTAGCCATCTAAATAGAGCACGATGTATATGGCTACCTTAGATACATGTATCGCTGCATCAGAGAAAATCGAGTAATCTATGTCCGTGTATTTCAAATCCATATGAGTATCATGCCATTCACCATAAGCAATCAAAACTAATCTCAGTACAACTCCAACGCCAAGTAGCGTAGATAAATGATAAATCATCGTGATATGCTATCCAAGAGTATAGCTTTTCCTTCATTCCATGTACTATGATTTCTCCCAAAGACCTACTATTTCAAGGTCTTGATTTTCTCCCGCTTATTGAATCGATGGAACTCCGTAAACGTGCGAAACGGATCCGCTAGCGTGAGCGGTAGCAAGAAAGAACAGACAACTCCCATGTAAGAATGTATTCCTATTCCATTTGATTTTGCTCCTTCAGATCTCAGACTAGACTTTCAGGCGGTAGAAGGTTCAAAGTTCATCACTATGAGTGAAAGAATGGGCCCATCAGCTAACTAGTCTATGGTTGGTCTGTGTTTGATAATAACGAGATGTTCATATACATGACACGTTTCAGTAGTGATTTGTGGTACAAAATAAATATTTTGTCAGAAATTCCACCACTCAATGACAAAATAAAGCTGCAAATATGAAAATATATAATAACAAAAATAGAATTAAATTACATAAAATAATCAGACTATTTGATGAACTTGAATAGACATAGAGATTATAAAACAGGAGTTGGACGTCTCTAACTGAGGCTGACTTCCACAGGGTAGTGATCACTAATATCTCTCGCCTGAAAAACAAAATAACCGCAATTATCATAAGATCATTCCTCTATACTGGGTCCAAGTCTTGTCAATTTACCAGATCATAATCCTCAATATCATACTCTTCATCAAATCTGAACACTGCAGGCAGCTGACGATTTATCGCAAACTGTAGTGAACTTCCAGCAACAACAATCCTGCAAAGTTGCAGTAGACGAAAACATACTTGATGGATTCAAACATTGCTACCTGCATCGGAGATAATTGCAGACGTGAAGAGAGATGTGGTGTACCTGTCATAAGCACAGTCTGTGTTAACGGAGACTGTGGTATCCTCGTTGTCATCAACCACCCACCATAAGGAGTCGTCCTCTCTCAACACTATTTTGGTCCAGTCTTTGGAGCTGACGTAGGAGCAATCAGCATTAAAGTCGCCCATCAGTATCACGTTCTAGAAAATAAATACACTTATAGGAAGTGACAATACCAGGTAAGGGGAGACAACTCTCACTCACAGCGTTGTTCCAGTACTGCTGAGACGAAGTGAGAACCTGGTGGAGGCGACTCAGCTCCTCAACTGCTTCGTCTGGTGCTACGTGGATACCCATGACACCAAAGTATGGCACTGCAAGCGGCAATTGATAAATTCAATGCGGCAATCATGCAAATCAGAGGAGAATAGAGACAGTCAAATTTCAATAGGATTGTGACCTAGTAACAGTGGCGTGTGACCTAGTAACTGCGGCGTGTGACTTAGTAACAGCAGCGTGTGACCTAGTAACAGTATTTTTGACGAATAAAATTTCTGAAGTCAGTTAGCCATCAAGGTAACTCTCTTCACCAGCCTTGATATGACTGATATGCTGATAATACTGTGTTGACGTTTCTCACCTGATGAGAACTGAGAATAGAATTGACATCCAAATGGTTCACGAGCGAACCAGTCACTGCCGTTATCTGGGCCGTCATCGAACTGGTACGTAGAGATCAAGGTAACGCGGTCTGACCTGAGTGGGAAGGTCAGTGTTGTGTGAGAAAAACTGAAGTATGTGTGAATGTTCAAGTATTTGAGTAAACACTAGAAGCACTTTCGACAAGTAATGATGGGTGTGTGATACCCAGATCTCACCTATAGTAGTAGGCATACTGCTCCTTATACGACGCCCTTCCGAGTCTCTCCGAGTAGGCAACGCTCCATTCTTCGCCTTCCCTGATCGAAACGACACCCGATAAGCACAGTTGAGAATAGCGGTAACACGGAAAGGCAGAAAGAAGTAAGTTTACCTTTCGTTGAGTACATCCAGTAGATTCTGTATCGTGCTGCCAGATGAGTCTCGGATCTCCTGGACCAGTATGATATCATACCGCCTCACAATCTGTTAGTACAGGCAGCTCATAGCAGCATCTCAACATCAGTGAATCAGCCAGGCGGAACAAAAATAAACTACCTACTACTAACTACTAACTAAACTAACTTACTACTAATTGGGATTTCCGTTACTAGCTCTCAAACGCAGCAAGTTATTATCACTGTACTTTCAAACGAGGAGGCAATCGACACACACTCACAAACTTGTGATGGGATCTATCTCAAAGCAGCAGCAATAATGTACCTACCTTCTCTATGTAAACCATAATATGCTCCTTTGATGACTTGGACTTTCCAAACGTCTGTATGTTAAAAGCACCGATGCGAAGCTCGCAAGTGACTGCCTGTAGGCACAGGAGCAGCAGGATGCCGCGGAGGAGAGTCATGGTAGCTGAAGGAATGGACCATCGCTGTGTTGACACTAGATGATATACCCGTGCTAGAGAGATAGCGAGTATATACAGTGCTGATACGAGCACACGTGAGTTCTCTCAGTGGAACAGTGGACCGTAATGTACACATAGCAGTTGAACTGCTCGACACATTGAGTAACCAATCAAACTCACTGATGAAACAACAATCATATAATATCAGCCAATCGCGTACAAACAAATGAGAGCATCTATGGAATTTCCAAATAGGACCACTCATCGCAATGTTTAGCGCAATCGCACTTGCGCGTGTAGCCTGCATGATTGATAATAGAATGATATCAAACCTGACGCAGCTCTCTGAGGGTAAATAAGTAAGGTCATGCGAAAGCGTGTAAACACACTGCATACCTTCCTTGCCCAATAGTGCTCTAACTGCCTAGCTTATGAGACACTGCAGTCTGTCAGAGTAATGATGACTGGCAAGTTTGAAATTAATTCATCATGTTCGAGACGTCAACTTTCACGTATAGACAACAACAACATACTGTCACAATCTCTCAATGATGCATAGAGCAAACAGAAACAGTTCCCAGCAGAGGGAACACAACTCCGAAACAAGTAGCTGTGGTATCTCTAGGCTGATAAGGCTATATGATACCCCTGCGATTAGGTGGATGACAGGTGCGCTGGAGCTGATGATAACTTGTTAGGCGTATCATCACCAAATAAAGAGAAGACCTTGTCGAATATACTACAGACTGAGCTTCTGCTCTGACTATCCGGACCTTGAGGGATAGGTAACAGCAACCAACTCTACACAGAAAACTTCCATAGCTTCAACTTAGCCGAGGTCAAGGCCAAAATGCAGAAACAGCAGCTATTAGGATAGACTTGAGAGAACATACATGATGCGAATGGGAGTGTGAGCGATCTCGGTATATGTGGTGATGGAATAACCAGAGCGAGGTACCAGCCCGGTATTGCTCTATGTCTGAGAGAAGACTCTTATTGTTGGGATCCACGACTTCTACTTACTGTGAAGATAGCTGTGAAAAAATAAAGAGAAGGAGGGAGAGGGAGAACAACCGAGTCAAAAAATTAGGAAATAACAAGACTTTAAAACGTAATCAGAAAATATTAAGTATGAAAATATGAAGTCACTGTCATCACTGTTGATCATAAAGGAAATAAATTCAATTCGGCTACAGTTCAGTAAGTCGAGATAATGAATGCCTAATAGCGGGTGGTAAACAGTGCGTTTATGTGTTTAAGAGACAGAAATAGACTGAGTCCTGACATCATCAGTTCATTGCCGTCCACAACCTGCAATGAATATCTCACTGTCACGCAGTGCAAGGTCACTAGGATTGTACAATAGAGGTCATGTAGTGGAGGTCAGAGGGTAGAGGTGATGCAATGGAGGTGATACAGTAGAGGTCATATAGTGGAGGTCATAGGGTAGAGGTGATGCAATGGAGGTCATAGGGTAGAGGTCATGCAGTGGAGGTCATGGAGTGTAGGTCATGAAGTAGAAGAGTGCCGCAGATCAGGTATTGTGGTAGTGTTGCAGCTATGGCTAGAAGGGTAAGACTACAGAGGTGGAGAGGCAGAGCTGTAGGGGCGGAGCTGTAGGGGCGGAGCTGTAGGGGCGGAGCTGTAGGGGCGGAGCTGTAGGGGCGGAGCTGTAGGAAGTCTGAGGTGACAGTTGACTACCTTATCAATGTATAAGTCCGCTCTGCCAATGCTGTCTGAATGGCGAATGAGAGAACCAGAGCCCTCATACTCATAGCTGAACCTCTCTACAGAGCTCGACTCCAGCCTCACAAAGTCGCTCACACACCATACCAGGCGACCGTGCTCGTCTTTAACACAAAGGTCAAGGACACATAGACCCTGTAATGATTAATAAGTCTAAATATGGATATCATGAAAGTGAGGAGACGTATCTGTAAAGTGACAAGATGGCGACCTTAGTTCTGTTCTTGAATAGATCAGTTTTCCACAAGAACTCAATTGCGCGGTCCAATTTCATGTGGCTCGATGTGTCATCAGACCGTATTAAAGGAAACTGGCAGAACCCACCGCCTGGAGAATAAACAAGTAACGCATCACGATAAAATAGGTCTGCCATGCTGAGACACACGCAGTAAGACGCCCACCTATCAGACTCTTGCTGCTGTCCATATGACGGAACTGCTGGCTGAACATTGTGTGTCTTTGATTACGCAGTTCGACTGTGGCTCCGTAACCATGGAGACCAGAGAGAGGATCTACAGCAGTTCTCAGGGGGCGGTGCACCCCAGTCTCATATGGTTGTTGAAATGTGCCATGGATACACCTGGGGTAACCAAATAATCACCAGTAGACTGCTGTTGTCTGGTCCACAGATGCAGCAGACACAGCAGATGTAGCAGACGCAGCAGATGCAGCAGACATAGTAGACAGACTGACTCACCGCTCCACGAGCTGATGGAAATGAAAGTTGGCGCTGATAAAGGCAAGTTCCCCTCCATCCTTCCACACGGAGATGAGGACGTCTCCTAGAGAGTAAGAGTCGACTGTCGAGTCGGAGGCAATGGGGCTCGTTTTCGAGATCAACTCTCTCCATTTTAAGGGGACTAACTTCAGGAGGGATCGCTGGCACGGGCTACAGCAGAAGCACAGAAGTCAGTAATTTGATTCGTTACAAGAGTAGACAAATCCTGAAGTATCAAGTGGTCTCACCTGTTCTGGCACGCTTGTCCGTTCTGGTCGTAGAATACGGGGTTGAGCGAGAGCAGTTTGATAGAGGAGATGCGGTCTAAACTTGGTAGGTTGGTGAATGAGTACCTGTCCATACAGACATAGAGGATACGTACAAAGCCCATTGACATTGAGACCAAGGACACGGGTTTACTGCATCTTCAAATAGTGTCATGTCATCATACAGCAGGTAAAACCATTGGTTGTTGATGAGACAGTGCAATACCTCCCTTTAAAAAATACCCTTGTACAGTGATCTGGTTAGGCCTTGGATAGAGATATCAATGCTACTGGCTGAGACAAGTGGAATAGAAATCAATGGTACTGGCTGAGACAAGTGGAATTGAGTAAAAATGAACTGGTAGACTTCGACTGCTAGACAGATCTATTGCTGGGACACTTGTAGATAAGACAACTCCAACTAGCATACCAGTGATGAGAAGCCTGAGTTTCTAAGTGTAATATGGGGAGGGGAGGAAGTCCAAGGATGGGGAGAGTAAACTAACCATCTGGCTGTCACAGACATGCGGTGGTAGAAACAGTCGTCATGACGGATGTAGTGGTGGCTGCCACTACCATCGAGAAAGGTGAGAGTAAATATCGGACCCATCTCCCTACAAACACGCTACAACTCACCAGGTGGTACAAATACTGAACTGAAGCGGTGTAGAAGCAAACAGACGTAATGGACTGGTTGAGTTGATAGGACAAGGTGTGACAGCTGCTTACACATTAGAATATACATGTTAAATAACATGGACACTGCAGCATTATGGGAATTATTGTAGACCACCGTGTGTCAACAGGCCGTTGTAGTACCGCAAGGATGGCATGAGGTGGCGATGAGCTGACAGTGTATCATTACTTTAGATTTCGACTGATGTTGGCAGGTAAACTGGTGTACGGATCGATCGCTTTCAACTTTGCCAGCACTCTTTTATTTCTGAACTCCGTTGATCTGAAAACATTTGAAAGAGACGGCGCAGAGTTATAAGCTCTGCAGAGTAAACCAATGAAGTACTATAAGCAACGACCTCTGACCTCTGAACGCAGAGCTTCTTCCAATAGAGGATCGGTACCTCGAGTGGAGTGCCGATACCTGCAGGGCCGCTTCGTACATACCTTCGACACATCATTTGCCAAAGAACACTGCAGCAGACGCATTTTCAGTGAGACTCATTTTTTTAGACTCGTTACCATGACAACAGGGTGTAAGCTAACTCACTTGTCATTGGCTATTGACAGCCAGTCTCTGCAGACCCGAGCGGCTATCAGGAGGTCGCTGGCGTCCAAGTATTGAAATATATAGAGTAACACCTCTGTAGGGAGTCTGATAAGAAGTAGACTCATCATCAGTATATCAAGGCTAGGTATCCATCAATCTACACATGCTAGACCTTGGTGCACTGAAGAATATACTCACACACATATGCTGACATGGTTTTTGTTTTGCAGCGACTGACTTCGCAGTTGAGCAGAAAGATATTTTTCATCCGTCGAAACATGTTTCCTATAAAATGCCAGTTGACATTTTATAATTGAGCCACATGCATATTTACATGAGATTCAGAATGAAATATCACAGCATATAGCCTTCATTGGATGAGATGACAGGCACCTACCGACTGCTCAGTATTGATGATCTACGTGTGGATGGCTGAACCGGTTTATTGTGGCCTGATGAAGCCCGTCTCATTATGAAAAGAGCTAGTGTTTGGATACAATCAAGTACATCAACTCTCTAGCATACGCCTGATCACGTTTATATCAATATCAGCTGGATTCACCTGAGATAACAAAGAGTTGAAGGATGATTATGCCGAATAAAACTCAGAAAACACAAGATACAGTAATCATTGACCAGTACCATTAGGTACTGTCTAAGTTCATCCAAATTGGTCACTGATCTTTTTCAAACCTTTAAAACAGAACGACGTAAATAAAATTTCCTGAAGGAGATCTACACTTGTGAATATGCTGAAGGTAAGAGCAAGCCAACTGAACCTATTGAGTATATACCACCAAACCACCAGTTCCTTTTCCCTCCCATATTTTGGTTTTAACAGCATATTATGGTACAATACTAATCACTTAGTCGGGCTAAAAACAGATGGATAATAGTATATCGAGTGTAGAATAACGCTGCTGGTCTGTATCTGTACCGATAGAGTGAGTGCAAACAGAAAGTGGTGAGCGTGATGCGCGGTATGTGCGAACAATAACCAGTCAGATCAAAGATCCATCCTTACATAGAGAGAATATACCTTACCCTTATCCAATGACTACTTGAGCATCTTTTTTCTAGCCCAAGCCAGTCTTACACGTACGTATTATATTTCTTTATTCTGGCTACTGCACTCTCTTCCTCCGTTGTTTTGCTAAGCACCGTGGTTAAACCGGATGTCATCTTTTCGGTGAGTAGATGTAAACATCCGAGTAGTTTCGGTAGTGAATGCGTGTACGATTATCACAGTCGTAATCGAGAGAGACCACCAGACAGAGCTGCATACAGCTATTACGAAAACTCAGACGTTTCGATAACGTTTGCCGTAAAGGTATCCGCTGCCGGTTGAAGCTGGGATTTACGTCCATGGAGCTGTCCCAACACCACGCAGAAACGAGCACTGACACAAAACAGACAGAACTGAAGTATAGTTCAATCGGTCCCCTCTCAAGGTATGGAGTGAACGGTTTAAAGATGCCTTACTTATATCGTTATTTGCCAGAAACCAATGTTTATTTCCTATTCGTTCATTATCAATTTATCATAGCATAGCCTACGATGGTCATGTGTCTAGAAGCCTTTTTCCTGGCCCTAGACAGTTTTTATCACAAATATGATGGTTCTATGTGCGTAATATCGATTTGAACTATCTCAGCTACCAAACTGAAACTGGCTCTACCTGTAAACCTGAAATTTTAGGTAGCGGTAGCAGTTGGAGCTGGAGGTATGGTAATTGTTACTTTAGCCTCTCTCACATCAGAGGTGATGATCATGACGGAGCTACTGATATATCCTGCTCTGGCGCTAATGATGCTGCTCTTCATATACATAATCATCGGACCCAGAGATCAGATGGTGCGGTACATCAATCACAATCTTGATATCAATATCGACAAGTGTGCTTCGGAGGACTGCGTGCGGTAAGTCAAGTGAGACTGTATTCATCAGTCAACATACGTTTGTAACTATATTAATCTGCTCTCCCAGCGATATTGTGATACATGGATTTCTGTTCATGATAAGCGATTGGGCAAGGCTCAGATTGCCATTCATACGTGTCAATAAGATTACATCATCAATATTTAGGGAGAATGACAACTTCCAGTTGTTGTCTACTGAGGTCATAGCAATCAACATGCCGATGGGACTGAAACAGTAGTATCAACATATTGTATAAAAGGCAGTTGGCGTTTCCCTCTCCATTACCCATTATAGCTGTGATCGATCAGCTGCAGATATAGGCTACATTGTTGTGGGCTATTAGCTGGAATTGGGAGTAAGATATGGAGAAATGAAAGAAGGATTGAAGGGCTTCCTAAACCATGATTGGCTGGGTGGAGGAGATCCACACCGTGATTGGCTGGGTGGAGGAGAGCCATGCCGTGATTAGCTGGGGGGAGGAGATCCATGCCATGATTGGTGTGTAGAAAACTATCAATGCTGTGATCGGCTAGGGGAGGAGATCCACACCGTGATTGGCTGGGTGGAGGAGATCCATGCCGTGATTAGCATATTGAAAACACTAGCAATGCTGTGGTTTGACCATAGCTTGAGTAGCAGTAATACCCGAATTGGTGCCAGGAAATGTAGAATCTGTAGCTACAGTCTAACTGTAATGAAAATAGGGATGAAAAACCATTACGATCATCAGATTGAAGTCATGCCCGCTATACCTTATATAGGAGTTGTCTTCCCATTGGTAGGATCGCTATCACTAGAGTGCCATAATTTTGAATTCTTTATGAGTTTGAAGGAAATGCTAACATTTTTGTTGCTACCAAATCCAGTTCTGCAGTACCTGACATTAATATCTTCCAGCAGACGACATTTTTATACCAGATCTCAAACGCTGTCATTCATCTATGGAACTGTGTCAAGATTACCACCGGAAAATCATCATCTTGTGAGATCTCGCACAGAGTCACCCACTACAAATATGCATTAGTTTAAACCTATCATAGCAAGGCGTAATGATTAGGAGTTGTCTGTCCCAAATACTGTCCTGTACTTTAGTGTGCATATCGGCATAATTGATATCTAGTCAAAGTATAGTATTGATTTAACAATAGCACACCGTCCCAGCGTCAGTACAGGCTCAGATAATCACAGCTAATCATTACTAGTGTAGAACTAGGCGCCATCATGGGAGTTGTCTGCACATACACATACCTGTCTAATAGCTGCATTGGTGCTATGTTTGGTTCTGTCCAATATTATCTCCACCTTGCTTATGAACTGGGTAACTAAGGAGAGGAAAATTCCATGTGACATTTGATTCCTATGGCCACATGTCATCCAATGGATAGATACATGTGGAGACTTACTTACTTACCTACTTACTTACCTACTTACTCTTGCATACTTACTCTTGCATACTCAGTCTGTCATCTATTGGTAATGCAAGATGGTAGTAATTCATGTGACCTTGACCTATTTCAGGTGTAACAAGTATAAGAATATTATAAAGACAGCTTCGACCCGCTATAGATCCGACAGGCAGCTGAGGCACTCGGTAGGATCTCGTCTGAACGAGGCGTTGACGACATTATCTGGAGAGAGGAGTTATCAGTCACATGACCTACAGCAGCCTAATATCCTGTTAGTTCGTGAACTATCCGCCTCTCCCATCTGGAGTGACGACGAGTTTTTCAGTGACATCACGATGCTCGAGTCACGAGTCGATGACATCACCAGGGAGTTCAACAACGCCTACCTCAACCTCTGGCCCACAGGCTGGCTGATAAACAACACTGCCTCCGGCGAGTGGGCCGTATTCCACCTCATAAACCAAGGCGCTGCTGTCAAAAAGAACTGTGACGAGTGTCCTTTGACTTACGGCGTTATCAATCAGCTGGTCGGCTCCATGCAAGAGAATGTCTTCGCTAACGTCAGCTTCTCCGTAGTACAGCCCGGTACGAGTATCAGTCCCCACTACGGGCCGACAAACGTTCGTATACGCTGCCATCTCGGCCTGCAGGTTTCACGGCCCGACACGTCATATATGACAGTCAACGGGCGCAGAGTTTCGTGGAAATACGGTAGATGTTCAATATTCGATGACTCATTCTTACATGGTGTGGATCACAGTGCCGACAATCCCGATCCACGTGCCGTACTGCTCGTGGATTTCTGGCATCCTGAGCTGACTGAGCTGGAGAGGAGCACGATCGACAGTCTGTTTAAGTTCCAGAGGCCAGCCACGCCCACCATACACACTATACCAATCCGCTACTCAACGGAAATGTAACCAGCCGTCAACGTGGTTCAGAACTCGGATACCGGAGAGCTAATTATTCTTTCGTAAATTAAAAGGCATTTCTTTATGTAGCCATAGATTACTTCAGTCTCTTCTTACATGATTGTGCAGAGATTTAACCTTATTTTTTTTAGAAATCAAGCTATGTCTCTGCTGTATTGCTATCACGCAATATGACCGGCCTTTCTACCAGGCCCCGTAATACATTGAGACAATCCCTCTAACGCTTGTCTGCCTACGCCAACACATCCATCAGTGAGAGTATGATTTGAATCGCTTATTAGTGCTGAGAGTTTAGTAATTTCAGTCTAATCTGAGTTCCTCTGAGTTTGAGTTACAGTCGTATTAAAAATAATATATTTTATAAATTCATCAAAAATGTTTGTAGAAAATATAAATCCATGTAGCAGCTCAGATATTAGTGAAATAAAGCAGCGAGATGGAGTAGAGAGCAAGCAAGAGCTGAGATACCAGAGCGTGTGTACTTGAGTAGCGAGCGATATGTACAGAGAATCGAGCCGTTGTCAGGGTACACGGTTACCAATATGTCCGCCGTCTACCGAGAGGTACGGGAAAAGTGTTGTCGGTAAAGCTGGTGCCGCCCTTAGCCGCGCGAGTTAGGACAGTGAAAACCCGCCCGCTGCGACATTTGTTACGCCTTAGCCTTACGCTCCTCGTCAGGTCAGCTGTGTCGGGCAGCACATTAAAGTCGCGTTCGAGAACTTGGGTTAGCCTCGACTTAAGATGAGACACTCGATCGAGGAACTGAGAGTTCCTACCAGCTGGCGGTGTGTAGGACGGGGAGGTGAGATTCTCCTTGGAGTTACTCGGCGATAGTGTGGAACTAAGGCTATCAGATAGATGGAGATCTGGCCTGCTGCCGCCGGGTACAGACATGCCGCTGTGTGTGCTGATACTGCTACTGAGAGAGCTGGAATACGAGCTCGTCATCATGTCTGAGTTGAGGTTCGGTGAACTCTGGTACATTTCAGCTTTCCTCAGCTGCTCTGTGCTGGAGCCTCTGATTCTACCGGTGGTGTTGAGGTCATTGAACATGCCGAGGAACATATCCAGCGTCTGCCGCTTGTTGTTGTCGTGTCTCAACTGCAGGTCCAACAGCTCTGATTTCACTTTGGTTAGTTCCTCCTTAAAACAAAACAGACATTCTGCTATGCATAGAGATATGAAAAACCTGCAGCCTGCCTACTACATGAGCATAGCGGCATAATTATATGTCTACTGTAAGCGGTACTGATTGCGGCCTAAAGTATAATGGTTTTAAGTGAGGGCAAAAGATACCAGTTGTAACAGAAACGGATTGGGATGAGTGACATAGAGACTTACTAAGCTCCATATGACTAAAACAAACGTTTTGATAACGTTGCTGAGCAACTCGTTATAAACACTATAAATAGAACCTATAATATATAATATACTATATAATATAGAATATATAATATACTATATAATATACAATATATAATATACTATATAATATATAATATATAATATACTATATAATATACCTATAATTACCACATTTATGGTAGTTTGTAGTTGTTTCTAATCCCCAGTTATAGTATAAGTCTTATAAGAAACGTTCAGTGCTTGCGTAGATATTTTTAGATAAATATACCAGCGGTGTAGTTCTACACGTATATATATGCATTTCTAATTTCCATAAGTCTGAAAAATGAAAGAAATGAGCCTTTCTCAGAAACAGATGGACATATCATGTAAGATCTTACGATCGCACCATTTAATCGAGCTTCACCTCCCAACAGACACGAGGCCACCCACACACTCACATGTAAGAGCCTATTACTACTTGTCAGATCATCTATTTCCCGCGTGTAGCCTGACAGGTGGCAGTCCTGATCCTGATAACTTCTAGCCAGTTCCTCCAAAGCTGTGATGACCGTTTTTACTTCCTCCTGACAACAGAGAGTAGTACAATGATAGTGTTAGGTGGGGAGGGGGGTGCTGTTGGGTACTCATGCTAACACTGACCTGAGCTTCGGTGTATTTGGCCTCCAGTTGTTTGTACTCCTCTGTTAGGATGCCATTGTTAGCCTGAAGGGTGTGGTCACTCCTCTCTAACTCCCTCAGCCGACTCTCCAGCGACAGGATCTCTCTGCTCCTCTCATCCAGCTCATCATCCTGTAACCATGACAACGTTACAATCGACATTCGACAGCTATCGACAACACTCGGTGCCAACTCACCTTATCGTCGAGCTGCTGACCCAGTTTGGAGATTTCCTGTTGGTACAGCAGACACTCCTTACAGACGTCGGGTAACTCAGTCGTCTCTTGGACCAGTGAAGGCATCGAGTAATAGCTGGATAGGGTTGTCTGCCCCTGCTGTTGGTGGGACGCCAACGCAGACTTCTGTCCAATTAAAGGTCGGTGACCCAGATCTGTAACAACAATGCCATTACAAGTCTGCTGAATCAGCTGGTCACAAAGAACGAGGACATTCTACAGACCAGCCAATGCTGATCTGGGAGCAGATAACTCCAACTGTGTGACACGCCGCCTTAGTGCCGCGTTCTTCTCCTTCTCTCTCTCGTACCGGCGCTGCCACTCCTCAGCCGGTAACTCTTCGTTGATCTTTATCATATTCTTTATCATCTTAGCTCTGTAGAGGATATAACAGTCACAGTTCACCAAAGAGTACCGCCCTAGGGAGGGAGTAGGAGACATGGATGTAACAGCTGCATGTTATCTGATGACCATCCATCGGTTTCCAGTGTGTACTATGCACTCTAGTACTGTGTGGAGTAATTATTGCTGCCGTTGAGTCATCATTGCCACTGTGAGTCACAATCTTTGATCAGGCATCCATATTTAGCTCGTCACACGTCGCTGACGCACGATAATTCCCACAGATTCCACCGATGAAGTGATGTTCTCAGATGATTGGATATTCACAAAGTGATTTAAACTCAATGAGCAAGTTTATTATCAACAATTGACATGGGATACTATGGAAATCGTCTTCATACCATCTCTGTATCCTTCCCTCTCTCTCCTTATCCTTCCCCCTCTCTGTCTCCCCCTCTCTGTCTCCCCCTCTCTGTCTCCCCTCTCTATCCCTCACTACCTCTCCCTCTCGCTATATCTCCCTTTCTATTCCTCCATCTCGCTATCTCTCCTTCTCTATATCTCCCCTCTCTGTCTCCCCTTTCTATCCCTCCCTCTCTCTTTCTTCCCTCTTTTTCTCCCTTCCCTCCATGTGTTTCTCTTTATCTCTCTACCCCATGGCTCTCTATCTCTCTTCCCTCACTATTCCTCCTCGTCTTTCTCTTTTTCACCCACTCTCTCACTCTCCCTCTCCTTCTCTCTCCCCCTCTCTCCCTCTCCTTTCCTTCTCCAGTCGAGATTTAATCAATGTAGCGATACCAATAAATACTGTAGCTACCAGATGCTGACTGCATTCAGCAGCAGACGGACAGCCGCTGCCGGACAGTCAGATACACAATGAGATGATGAATGATGCTAAAAAAACAGCCTCATCCCGTCTCTCACTACCCGCCATATGCCATAATAAAACTCCCATCAGCAGTGAACTACACTCATCGCTAGTTACCTCTGTCCGAAGAGAAGTGTTGACTTGGTCTCGTTCTCGTTGAGGTTAGAGGGTGAGCAGCAGATGATGATCGCTGTTTTGGAGTTACCGCCTAGGCTCTGCTGCAGTATACGAGTCAGTTTGCTGTCTCTGTATGGCACATGGTTTTTCTGCAAGTAAATCATACATACGATGGCACCGTGCCCGCTGAACGTCATACTATCGTGTCACATGATTCGGTAAGCGCATAGCTGGTATTGTACGGCCACGCATACGGGACAACGCTAATGACTAACCATCACATATAATACGGGCCTCATTAGTGTCATCATTTTACGCAACAAAACATACACACGATCAGCAGATGATGATCAGCAGACGACGTGAGGGAAGAAGATGGCGCGCTACTTACATTTCCATCAGCTAGAGCTGAGATGACGTTGCCGAGAGCCGAGAGAGATTTGTTGATTTTCTTAGCTTCTTTTAGAGTGATGCCTTCTGCGCCCGTCTTGTTCACCTGCGTACGATAGCGAGATATGAGGAGCTGTTCCGTAGGGCAGCAACGTGTTTTTATTGCTGATTGCAGAGGGCATGAGATCCAGTGTTCATTGATATAATATTCCCTCAATCAACAAGACACATCTCACGTCTGCACAGAAATAGCCAATCAAATGGCTACTTGGTAATGGAGGTCATGGCTTGATAGCAGATAACGCTGCTATAGTTGTATGTTTTTGTTTGCCATTGTGAGTTACCTAATTACCATCTGAGGTGAGGAGGGTGTGAGAGCGAAAGTCGGCCATTCTACTTCACATTCAATCAGCCATTTCTTACAACGAATTCTGCTTCATCTGATGGAACTACTTGTAGTAGAGCAGTGGTTTCACTTTATCAATTCATGGAGATTATCATCTCATGTTCTGCTGCCAACATACGCCTGTTGCAATACATTAGCAGGAAGTTCCGCTTTCAACAGGCAGTCCAATATACTCAACTCAATACAAGCTCAATACTCAATACAGCCAATACTACTTAATACACTCAACACTCAACACAGCCAGTACTACCTAATACACTCAACGCTCAACACAGCCAATACTACCTAATACACTCAACACAGCCAATACTACCTAATACACTCAACACAGCCAATACTACCTAATACACTCAACACTCAATACAGCCAGTACTACCTAATACACTCAACACAGCTAATACTACCTGATACACTCAATACAATCAATGCTACTCCATACACCATAGCACTGGTAAGGGTAAGACAACTCCAAGACCTTGGACAATCTCACTGCATAAGCAATAATGATGTCATTAAAGAGATCCAGCAGCCTGTTATTTACTTACCTTCTCAGAGCCGGCCAGGTCGACGAGGTAGAGTTTGCCGAGCAGCGCTTTGTCATTCTGTCGGTCGTACTGGCGTATCTGTACCAGAATGAGGCAGTGGCTCCGTGAGCTGTGCGCGTTCATGTTCGTCGCACCCATGTGTCTGTTGATCTGTCCCTCCTCCAATATCGACATGGCGTCCCTATAGGAGTGAACTGTCTGCTCAGTCAAACCCTGACAAGAGAGAACAACTCCGCGTTGTAAGAATATAAAATGATAGCTCGGTTCTATGTTTATAGACTAGGTTCATATTAGCCAGATCGCTGAAGACACATTACCTTGATGTAAGGGACTTTACTGGCGTCTTCATGAACTGGTAGGTTGATTTTACTGGCTACAACCGAGAGACAGGATGTGATGTCAGAAGTGAAGGAATGTTGTGGAAAAGGCGGGGAGCGGGAGGCAGCGTCATGAGTCATTGTTTCTCATGGTCATGCTGACACTGATAACATCAACTATGCTGTCAATGTATGCACTAGCATCTACACTCCGTCACGTCACTACTGCCTCCGCTGCCGCATTCTTGTCTCGTCGAATCGACCCGGATCACTTACCGTCTAGTAGATCCCGCACTTTATCCATATATATCTCAAAGTATGAAATCTATAAGAATAATAAGCGGCTAAAGGCCCCTAGAGTGCGGTAGCGGCTTGTGAAGAGGTCTCGGACAATGAGCGGCACAATGAAATTAATGGTCCCACTTGGACTATAAATTACTAGCCGGCAGCGTTAAGCCTGTCTGCGTTTGGAAATCCTGGCAGCATTCAATACAGCTAATGTGGTACTTCAACCTGATCCTGTGACCTCTGCATAAAATGCCTTGTCAATTTATTGACCCTATCAACACCATGTGGGGTAGAGGTCATTAAACACCGCTCCCGTTCCTTACTGACTCACCTGCTGTCGCTGATGCCACTAGTAGCTAGTATTCATCTTACCTTGACCTCGCAGTCAGTGTGCTGCGGTAGTTGGCGGGTATAACTGAACACGTCTGCAAGTATACGCGGCGTGATGCCCTCATTCCTGCTGCTATTCAAACATCCCTGGAACAGGAACGCACCAGTCACCACCCAGCAGCTCTCTACACTACAAACATAACAGGGTCCCTAACACCTAGCATATCCCTCCCTCCTCCCCCCCTCTCTCTCTCTCTCTCTCCTCC
>ERZ1740065.148-NODE-148-length-31851-cov-12.298214_pt1 | contig 31851 bp, 25 predicted proteins | sample MGYA00581738_ERZ1740065 | MGnify/ENA primary metagenome ERZ1740065 (study PRJEB43018, sample SAMN04849749) | marine metagenome | isolation source: floating plastic debris | place: Pacific Ocean | collected 2008-09-01 | study: EMG produced TPA metagenomics...
GACTAAAGCCGGCTTAAGTGCGGCGAAAGCATCATAAGTGCGGACAAAAGCCGGTGTAGCATTGGCGTAACACCGGAGTAACGGCAGCGCATCATTGCGGCGTGCCTACCGATAGAAGAGTAAAAAATGCCAAGTAAACAACGGTGTTCTGATGAAACTGGTTCCCCCACTAAGCATGGAAGTTGACATTGGACACTGTAAAGACCGTTTGCTGAACGTGCAAACCTCCGTTATGTTTAGCTACCCTGGTGCTAGCAGTCTACCCACTGGCTATATACTGATTACTTGAATGATGACATTAGCGTCAAGCCAGTGATTTTCCTAGCCTGCTAATAATAAGTTTTGGGTTATCCAGGGTTCTGGGTAACCCAGAGTCACAGCATCAAAATGTTCTTAGTGATAGTTGCATTAAAGTATCAGCTATGATTTGGGGAAATGCCAAGACATGGGATACTACTTTCTCTGTACAAAAACACAGTGAACGCATGAGGCTTTGTTTTTCCAATGGGTAAAGTATGTATCAGTTATTTATCTGCAAAGAAACAAAAAACTAAGATAGTAGTCTGGAGGACAATAGAATAGCTATGATATGGGTAAAAACAGGGATCTTAACCTTGGCCCAGGAAACATTCTTACAGGCAGGGTCAGAACCTCATCAAGAGAAAATTGATATTCAGGAATATTATGACGCCACGAACGGCTCAGAATTATGATATTATTACCTTATTTTCTCACATATTTAGCATCAAAGGTAGTAATGATTCTTAGGTTGTTTGGTCCGCCTATGAACTTAACAGTGCCATTGCAAAGTTTAGAAATAGCTTTGCCTAATGTGTGTTGCTTCCCTGTCCCACCTCATTCTCTCTCATCCCCCCTCCCTCTCGCTCCATTCTGTGCTATCTCTCCATCTCGCCCTCTCGTCCTGTCCCCCTCCCCACCCTGCCTCCCTACCTCTCTCCCCTATCCCATCAATCTCTCGCTTCCCCTTTACCCCTCTCCCCCTCTCTCTATCTTTCCTAAATTCCCCTCCAATTTCTTTTCTCATGCCCCCTCTTCTTTTCTTGCCCCATACACTATCAGTCTACAAGTAATCGCTACTGTAGGATTACTCCTTTCCACACGAGCAAGTGGAGGCACAGGAAAGGCCCCTCCAGACGTGACATAGAAGAAGCAAAGCTGTAGCTGGTGAGGAAAACATGAAGGGGAAGGAGCAATTCCTGATGGACATGGAAGCCACCGAAAGGCTAAAAATGTAACCTGTTGAAGTACCTTGTGAATAATAATGCCCATGAGTGAATAATTTATGTTGTTGTGACCATAATTTGCCGTATTAAAAGCAAAAATTAGGGCGTTTTTGGATACCTAGTTGATGCCGTCAATTTATTGTACCATGTAAACCGAGAAGCTTCCGTTTGTGTGGATTTTCAAGCCACCGATTTGCTCTTTATTTGGACTGCACTCATTGTTTCGGGCAGTAGGAAATATAGAAGACAACTCTCTAGTATGGTAATAAGGTCAAGGTCTCATCAATAATGCATTCATATCAACATCAACAACATTGAGTAAATAATGCGCCGCTCACGCACCCCTCTGAATCCGCCGCTGTTTGTGTTTTACAAGAACATAGTCCAAGAGCAGAATATTTTCCTGACATCATTTGCTCCTAAATCATGACTAATATGATAGTACTATCTATCACGGCTCAGGGTGCCAAGAGTGGCAATGGGAGTGACAAAGGTAGGCAAAATAAGAAATGGGTACGTATGGGGCACATGTGAGATGTCAGGACAACACATCGATAGAAGGAAGATTGATAAGGTGTGGGCACGTAAGTAGAAGCACGGATTATTATATTGAGTCACCAGGTAGACGGAGTGGATGAAGACCCAAACAAGGTTTATGAGTGCTGTGGCTGCCTGTCAGCCAGCTGTTGCGGCTTTTGTGATTATCCCCTACATAAGTGCCTATAACCGCCATATGCATGCACATGCCAGCACATATGCGTGCCCTTCCCTGCACATGTCTCCGTTCATGTCTGCATGTGCCCGCATCAACGGGACAATCAGAAAAGCCGTAACTGCTTGTGTCTATATAGTATTTGACCGTGGGACACCTTGCTGGGAGATCTGCACTTATCACTGTGGCAACCAGTAAGGAAAAACGAGAAGGAGTAGATGTATCATTGATTGTACAAAGATCAGCGTGCTGAGATTGAAGTGGAGGGAAATGAGGTTAGATGGCCATTGCAAGCCTTGAGGAGAAGCACGGATCATATAGGAAATGACGAAGACAAATACACAGTTAGGATGATGGGCGAGAGGAACGTCGAGGGAAAGATAGGTAGAGTGCAAAAGAGGTAGTATAGAAATCTTAGAATCAAGATAAGACAAAGCACCACCTAATCGGAGCAAGTCAGAAGAAAGAGGGAAAGAAGAACATGTTCACCATTAGTTAGCCATTTATTATTATGCAACTAGACAAGTACGGTAACTTAAGCCTGAAAAATTTTGTTATTTTTTTTCAACACAGAAAAAGAAAAATAAACAGTATGTTAGTTTAATAATCAGATTTATCATTGTTAGACTCGGAACATCAAAAAACAATTTAATGGTATGGCTTCTTGACCTTTGACCTGAAGTCAAATCCACCTTTATTATTTGTAGTCCTTGATTATTACGCAACTAAACAAGTGAGGGAAATTAGGCTTGACAAAATGTTTAAAAAAAGTTTAAATCTTTAAAACTTTTAATATGTTTTCAACAACAAAAAGTTGTATTAAACAGTATGTAAGTTTAATGATCAGATTTATCATGGCTAGACTCGGAAGATAAAAACCAGTTTAATGGTACGGCTCCTTGACCTTTGACCTGAAGTCAAATCCGCCGAATCCTCTCGCTCCAGCGTCAGCTCCATTGTTGTTGTTTCCGTTTCCTATGAGATGAAATGAAAGTGTTTTATTTGTGCATAATATCGATAGCACCAAAGTGTGTTCATCATCTACTCACCAGAACCGTTATTGTCCCCCTTGTTGTTGCTGCCATTGCCGTTTCCGTCGTTGCTTCCAATGTTGTTGCTGCCATTGTTACTTCCGTTATTGCTGCCAATGTTGTTATTTCCATTTCCATTCCCGTTGTTGCTTCCTTTATTTTTACTTCCGTTATTGACACCGTTCCTATCACCTCTATTTCCACTACCTGAGGAAGCAAGAGGAGTCTGCTAGTAAGATTCAATCTCTAGTTTTGGTATTATATTTGTGGCTGGAGGAATTGATGCGAAGTGAGTCAGGAAATGATTTTCCCACATCGTAGTAAGAACATCAGCGCTGATATTTCTAACTATTCGTTATGTGTTGTTATCTCCATTGTAGGATACAGGATTATCACCACACCCTCACCCCCACTCTTGAAATTGACAGGCTTTCATGCGACAACTTAGAAATCTGATGTTTACTTAAAGAGAGGGGGATCTTACCATTTTCGTTTCCGTTGTTGTCTCCGACGTTTTGAAGTCCATTTACAACGCCATTTTGACTTCCAGTGTTGCCATTGCCTATGGACCAACGTTATGTGATAATAGGTATGTGGTAGGTGGGTGACATATTCAAGTAGTATCTGAGCGGAGTGTATGTTGCCTTACCATTCTTGTTTCCGTTGTTATCTCCAGTGTTAGCTGCTCCGTTACTGAGACCGTTGTTGTTGCCTGTGTTACCGTTGCCTGTTGATCAATTCCATGTTATGTTAGGTACGCGGTGGCGAGGATGAGTATTTTACTATCTATTTGCTGTGTCGTTGTGAGGATTGGCGGGAATAGCATCAGCTGCTCCCAGTAAACAAGAGTTCGCAAGATAGACAAAACGTACACAAGCGATACACTGCCTCCGCTCACTACTAGACAGGAACTCTGCGCCTTGTTTGTCAGGTGTCCGGTATTTAGGTTCAACCAGCACTCATTGGTTATCCGATGTTCCGTTGAGGATTATAAGTTAGCACAAGCTGAGCTGAGGTGAGAGGATATTCGGTGCAGGGGCGGGAGCCGTGAAATGCAATCTACAGGGTACTCAAATCTGGATTGAGATTGTAATCTCGGGGAGCCGAAGGAGATTGGATTGTGATTTGAGGTCATCAGTCACCATTGGTTTGGTTTGGTTACGATTGGCTGGCGCATGAGTTCCGATTACCTCGACTGATGACATATTGCGTAATGAATTACAATGGTTTACGGGTTAGGCAATCTCAAGTTTAAGCCTTTGATATGCATATTTTTGATTGACAGGCCGTAATACCATAATTATGTGATCTCATCTTTACGAACGGGAGGATCATGGTCTCTTACCATTTTCATTTCCGTTGTTGTCTCCAATGTTGATGAGTCCATTTACAATGCCATTTTCAGTTCCACTGTTGCCATTGCCTACGGATCAATGTTACATGACAAAAGATGCATGGTGGGTGATGAAATGATGCACTCGAATATTATCTGGAGCAGAGAGCTTGTCACCCTTACCATTCTTGTTTCCGTTGTTATCTCCGGTGTTACCTACTCCGTTAGTGAATCCGTTGTCGTTGCCTGTGTTACCGTTGCCTGGCATTCAATTCAAACGATTCAAAAAAGTCAAATTATGGGTGAATAAAGCATACTTTCACTTTAAACTTTGCAGCCGTGTCGTCTGCCTTACCATTCCCGTTGCATGTTATGTTTGTTATGTTAAAGTGGCTGAATGATAATTTCACGCCGTGTTTTCAGTAATGAGGCTGTCTCCCTTACCATTTTTGTTTCCGTTATCGTTTCCATTGTTACTGACCCCATTATCCTCAGCATTGGCATTTCCTGTGTTACCGTTGCCTGCCAATGAGTTAATTATGATGCTAGAGCCAAATGATTGTTGGCGAAATCAAACTTTCGCTTTACATTAGGAGCAGTGGTGTCGTCTGCCTTACCATTCTCGTTGCCATTATTGCTTCCAGTGTTAAGACGGCCATTGTTTTCCCCATTGTTATTTCCAGTGTTGCCGTTGCCTGTTGTCAATGTCATACGCAATCACAGATAAGGTGATCCATTGTGTCATGAGGAGTACTCTACCATATGAATAGATTATTGTAGGACATTACCATTCACGTTTCCATTTTCATCTCCGACGTTGGAGAGCCCATTATTACTACCGTTGGCATTTCCATTGTTGCCAACACCTATTAATTGATACGATGTGATCTTATGCATTAGGCGTAGTATTCTCAGCAGAGAGTCTCATTTCCTCACCGTTCTTATTTCCGTTCCCGTTTCCTGTGTTTTCAACTCCATTACCAACACCATTGTTGTTTCCATTGTTGCCATTTCCATTCAAATTTCCGTTGGCATTTCCATTATTGTCACTGCCATTTTGGCTGCCATTTTTGTCACCAACATTTCCATTGCCGCTGCCATTTCCATTGCCATTGCCGTTGTTGTCTGGTTGAAGGGAGTGATATCGATGACAAGAAAATTTCATACAAGTATATCTAGTGTCTGGAATCTATTAGGAGCTTTGACGAACTGTTTCCATTCTTGCTTCCGTTCTGATCACCGACATTGGAAACTCCATTCACGTTGCCATTTCCATTACCGGTATTTTCATTACCGTTGTAGTTGCCATTCTTGTCTCCAGTATTTGAGATTCCGTTTGAATTCCCATTTCCACCGCCACTGTTGCCTAAAGACAGACAATGTGAGATTGGGGTTCAATCTGAGAGCTTATAGCTGCGGGGTCAAGAAGACATCGACATCACTCACTGTTTCCGTTCAAGTTTCCATTCGCATTGCCAGTATTGTCCAAACCGTTAAGATTCCCATTGCCATTACCTACACATTCAACAAATATATGAACGGCAAGTCAATATGTGATTCGATTTGGTCGTAAATAACAACTTTCACCTACCCGTGTTTTCATTGCCATTGGCGCTTCCGTTATCAACTCCATTATTTCTATTTCCGCTGTTGTTGCCATTGAGATTTCCTTTGTTAGCTACAAGAATTGACACATCGTTTGTCTTGATGACAGGCCTTTAAAGGAAAATATACTGGAAGCGACGAATAAATACCATTTCCGTTGACGTTGCCATTGTCGTCTCCTGTGTTTCCGTTGCCATTCTCATTTCCGTTGTGGACTCCCTCGTTAGCGTTTCCGTTGTGGTTTCCATTCCAGCCTCCGATGTTGAGATTTCCGTTGGTGTTACCGTTATCAGCTCCAATGTTTCCATTACCGTTATCACGTCCATTCTCATCACCAATATTCCTTCAATTGAAGAGTTCCTGATGATAAATAGTTTCAATTCGATATCTAGCAGGTATCAAAGTTGCCGCTGGAAGCGTGTAGGCAGTTTTCTCTTCATCACTACATAAATCTTGTCTCAGAACACTAACCACTTCAGATTGAGTGGCTACATTTTCATACATTGAATCTGGTCTGGGTTGAGTTTGGCTATCAATATTTAGCTACTGTAGACCTACCAGCTGATGGTTGAATATTTTCAGCAGCACCTTAGCACATGTAATATTTGGGAAATACAAAGAGGGTACTTACCCATTGCCATTTCCACTTCCCATTCTCTCTCCTTCATTGAAGTTGCCATTGTTTACGCCATTCTTCTCTCCAGTGTTGCTGAAAGGGAGAAACCAGAACTTTTAGCAGAATGATGTTAAGATTAAATGCTCTGTTTTCAAAGAGACGATCTACTAACCTGTTACCGTTGAAGTTGCCGATCAGCGACCCTTTGTTGAAATTACCGTTTCCGATTCCGTTCAAATTTCCTGCAATGGAAACGGAACTAAGACTCTTAGACAATCAAATAACTTCCATCTAGAGCTTTCTAGTTTTGATGCGCCACAATTAATTAAATGTGAAGAATGGGATGCCGCACCATCATGGTTATTGTTTCCGTTGTGATGTCCAATTACTGTCTGTCTGTTAGGTACCGATGCAGATGAGACGAGAGCGACCAAGCAGACCGCCAGGGTTGCAGTGCAATAAAATGTGTTCATGTTGTTCATTGCCAGTCGATAATCAAGATCTGCCAAAACAAAAATGTAGATCAAACATGTTAAATGGTGAAAGTCAACATAATATGTCTGAAGTGTGTTGTGTTAGCTTACCTCAGTCGGTTGAAGCCAGAGACTGACTAATTCCACGTACCCATGGTCTTTTATATGGTCCATTGCCCAGTCATTGGTCTAAACATAAACCCACCTATGCCATGCAATGCTACCTACAGGGTTGAAGAGCTACTAGTAAAAGATAAACCACTTCCACTTCGTGCTGTTGTCTAAGTTCTCTTTGTTCAGACATCATCATGTAGGGATTACTTTTCACCATGGAACCAGCAATGACAATAACATGCAAACAACATTTCTATCAATAGCTCAATTTGGAAAGTTAGCAAATAATGCCCAACTCCGTGAGGGTCGACTCAGATACCTTCGATATGTTCCGAGAAAAATATCATCTATTTCTTTACTAAATGTATCGGGCAAGAAAGTACTTATCCATTGTAGACACATCAGTTGCTATTATTCCAGAAGCAAGAATAAGATCATCCAATATCGATTGTTATCAGACCGTGTTGACTTCTCGGTACAATATCAAAATGATGGTACTGCTGCAAGGAAAGTATTTGTCACCTACCTGAATTATAGGGACGAAGGCTAATAGTGGATATGCTATGGCCCAAGCACACAAGTGCAGCTATCATCCTGCCGCAGCGATTGGCTGTGGTATCACCACCATAGTTTGGAACGCATGAGAGGCAAAAAAGACCATGAGTCATCGTATTTTCTGCAACACAAAGTATTCTACCCTCATTGTGACGTCGCAAATCAGGCAATGAAATGTTACAGCAATTATTTCTGACGAACAAAAGATTAGTGTCCTGTGAATTCACGGTGTATCTACCGCGCCAACGACTGTTGACGCTTAGCCCACATTAGCAGGGCCTGGTGTTGAGAATTTAAGTGTTAGGACCCTTTATTCTATACAATAAAAATTATTAGCATAACAGTGGTAATATTGCCGGATGTACCAGCGTGGCATGTTATAGCTATGTACAACTTTTGTCTACCAAGTTAGCTATTGCTTCACTTCCCTTCTTCCAATGGTGACCAGTCGCTTTATCATGTCTTACCTTTGTCTTAGTTTGATATGTCTGGGGCTCATTGTTACTGAGTGTCATCGATCATTTGTCGAACATTTCCTGTAATGGATGCCAGCGGAAGCCAGAGCTTAAGGAAACAGCGCCACTTCCTCACATATTTGACACATGAATGTCAGGGTGTTCAAATGTCTGAGTGTCCTCTTAAGTCAAATAACACCTATTTGCTGTGATTTGTTTTGTTCTTGCTGGCCAGGTAAGAAATTGCAGAGATTGGAGTTCGATTTGTTCATGAAACACAGATCGGAGATGATTGTCAGTGTGAGGGAGGATAGAGAACATGAATCGCATGGGTTGATGTACCCATCGTTTATATGCCTACCGACAAGCTATCGCACCGCAATTTGATATTCCAATCACAGTCATATTGTATGTGAAAGCAAAGTTTAAGTACAAGTACATACATTAGACCTCCCTCCTGGTTTTGCCAACCTTGGGCGCAAGTGATCAGGTCAGCTCAGAAATTGAGTGACAAAGAAAACAACAAATGACGGAATAAGTTGAAAATCTTGACTATTTCTGTGGACAGCTCTTTTAGCTCATTTATCAGCAGATGTGCTATGGAGTTTCACATTATGCTTGTCAAGTTTGTTTCTAACTGAAAGGCTGGATATCGTAAGGGGAGCACACTAAGAGCACACAATATCAGTATGACTGGAGGACTGATACACATCAAATCTGAACTATTAGTAACAAAGTTTCTTAGCGGCGTGAATGTGCATGAAACGGGTTGTATACAGACCACAGAAATACTGACACTAAGCTGAGAAACCAGGAAAATTTCGTTAGGAAGAGACTTATGGGGCAGATTAGTTTGACAACCAGACAGAACGCCTAAGCGCCCGTGCTAGAGAGAGCAGTGGTATAAAAATTGTCAAAACTATTAATTTTTGCAAAGAGTATTTGTTCTAACAGTAGATATGAAACTAAATGTTGTTAGAATGTAGAAAGGTTGAAGGACAGATACAGAAGAAATGAACACGCTATCAAACTTCCTCTCACATCCAAGCATCAGTAGTAGCCTGTAACTTTTCTCCCATCATGAATTCATGTATGTCATGTCATCTCTCAGTGAACTTATCTTACCCAAAGGCTCAGATTTATTGGTTTATGGATGAACATCGGATGTGGTAGGGATCATACCTTCTAAACCCCCCCCTCCTCCCATCAGTGTACTCTGACTATCACTCCTAGCATCTACTGGGGCAGTGACTGGTGACCTAGTGCTAGGCGATGACCAATTGTCAGATGGGTAGCCTGGCTATGGTCATAGTTATCTTATGAGTTTTCCTCTGCATATGTGGTATAGCAGGCATCGTTTTAAAACCTTAGTATGACAGCTCTATGCCATACTAACCATTGCATGATATGCGAGAGCACAGTGATTATCATTCACCTCTACCACTCCCTCACATCTGTCTCTCCATTCACTTCCAACTCTCCTCTCACCTGTTCTACTTCTCCTTCACCTCACACCCTGTTACGCTTGTTTTCACCTCTGCTTCCCCATGCCTCCCCATTCACCAAAACCAATACGCGAATCGTTGCACCACCCTCTCCCCTTCTCTCTCTGTTTGCTGTTCCTCTTCATTCAACTCTTCCTCCCCTCCGTCTACCCCTCCACACAACTCTTCCTGTTCATCTTTTGTCCTCTCCTCCTGCCACTCACCTCACCTACCAGTATCTACATATCAGCTCATTCCTTGCCTTCAAGCTTCATTCCAGTGTGCAATAGATGGTGACTTCATGAACCTCCTCTTCATGTTTTCCAATATCAGATCATGCTAAACTAAAAAAACCATAGAATGTTCAACAAATATTGAAGCATAAAGGAGCTGTTTGATGTTAAGGGTGCTGGTGGATACAACACAGCTGTTGGCTCTAACTTAATGAGGATTTTGTTAGCTAGTGTCTTCTCCAAGGATACACACTATTCACAGTCAAGTTTTTTTAAAGAGTATTTCCAGAAATAATCAGGAAGTCTTTGTTACTGCACTGTACAGTTACAGTTAGAAGTTACCTGAAATACATGCCGCTGTCATGAGCTGATGATTAAAGAGCGATTAGTACACCATGCCATGGAGAGGTTGGTGTCTTAAGCTAACTGAACGGTCTTAATGACTTCTTAATAATCAGCTTATCACTGAATCACTTCAATGGTTTCAAGGATCGAGGTTGAAGCTGTGATGGCTGGAGACTGGAGAAAGTTGACTTAAGTGAATGATATTCCACAGTGCTGGTCACAGAGATACTAAAAATGCTTTAAACATCATTTTTGCGACAATGATATCTGCGTCGTGAGAGAGCGTTTGACTTTTTTATTTTAAACCACAATCGTACAATGCAGTAGCAATGAATTTCTTCTTCTGGAAACAATTCATACAAAATGCACAAGTGATACTTACAGGGACCGCTGCACTGGGTACAGATGTCAGTCAAAGCTACAAGTATATTCTCAACGGGACTTCTTGCAAAGTGCCAAGTGCCGTGTGTATGATTTCTTGCCAGTAGTCTAGTTACCAGCTGAAGTTTCAACCACTAAGTGTACAGTGGGCGGTAACGGAATTACGTGGGTATTATGAAGTAGTTCTGCTCCTATGAACTTGATGCTCATATTTCTTAATCTAGGGAAGTTGGAATTTTATATTGCTCACCCTCACACAGCTGAATATTGAAATAGAGATTTGTTCATTCTGGACCATTTACTTGTACGTGTACGAGTCGTTTACAATTGCTACCCCTATCATGACCATATTGAATTGAATCCATGTTCCAAAATAGGCTGTTTGGCACTGCAAGTTTTGCCCCTTGCGGTAGTTACGGCAAGGCAAACAAAGCACACTGGAGGCGTAACTTTCAGGTGGTGCAGGTGCAAGTGGGTGCTTTCTAGCTTGAACAAGCATGAATCACAAGCGTGGCCTGATGTGAGTTGAATGGTTGACCAATCACAGGCAGGCGGCAGGCGGAATTATCTAACATGCTTGATGTGAGCGGATCCGCTTGGCGGTAGCCGTGCTAGCCACCGCCGCGGCAGATTTTGCCGTGCTGCCACACGGATTCGCCAATTTCGTCTCCAGTGTGTTTCGGGCTTTATGCTTGATGGGCTTAGGTTTGGTGCGCTACTCATGCACTATGCTTGACTTTTTATCAGTAGCTGTCTGACACCCTCAACGACCACTACAATGTCTATACTGTTTCCTGAGAATGACATTTAAACATCAAGGTGTCTCGGCAGACAACTCCTAAAGACAAACAAGGTGATTTTTAATGCGCATTCTTTTGTACCTGTTTGTTTCACCGATGTTCTCTGCACCTTTCTTGAATTATATCTATTGGTCATAAATTGTCTCTAGTTTTAGGGTTGAATCGGATTCAATACACTCAACACCCCAGCAGAACCAATGATCTAGTATCACACTATTGCTGGACACCATACTGTCAAGGGGAGGGAGTGAGGTGAGGAGGAGGTATGAGGAAGAGAGGGAGCACTATGAGGAGGGGAAGGGAGGGAGGGTGCTCGCTCCTGCTCACTCCCGCGCCTATCCGCGCCTATCTGCGGTCGCTCATGCTCATTCCTGCTCAATCCCGCCCGTGCTGATGCAAAAATATCAACGGGAGAATGGCAAAAGCCCAAAACTTGTACATCAAAGTGCTAGCAGTACTATACAAGCTCTCCAATGGTTTTAATATTGGAACAGCTTTATTATCACCTTTCATTTTAGTCATGAAGAAAATAATTCATCAGAGAGAGCAAATAACACACTAAAATATCTGACTTGTGGAGAAAATATCAATGAGAAAAAGGAGGAAGAAGAGGATGAGGGGAAGTGAAGAGATAGCACTGCATATTTGTTTATTCAATCAAAAATATATAAACAGAACAGATAGCACTAAAAAGATTCATATGATTGACGATGACGATTTTATCTGTATAAACACACAGGACAGTGCGTTCCCAATTTTTGCTGGACAAGAACGATGATCAGTTTTGACAAGTACCAAAAACAAATTCAATGAAATATCACATTAAACACATAAAGCCTGTCAACTTCGATTGCTGACAACTGAGGCATCGTGGAACTCAACCTGGCAATACAATCCAACCCAATCCATAGATGGTGTGCTGCTATTAGTCCGTCAATGCTGCTGCATTTGTGGCACAAATAATGCTTCAGGATCGACAGAGTGAGGTCTTTTTCAAAATGGGATCAGTCAATTTCCTTCCAATGGTTGTTATAATATCTCCAAATGTTCTATAACAACAGACAAAGAAATATCACTAGTATGATTATTATTACAATCAAATCTCTAAGTAGTGCTGAGATTGACTATAAACGGTAATTTATATTGCTGTAAGATACACACCAGGTACATCAACTTGCATGACCCATTCTAGTAGATATGATGGGGAGTTTGTACATACTCACCCTGTTCCGTGATCTTGATCACTTTTCTTTCTTTTCTAGTAAACTTGAACTCAAATTAATAAAATTTAGATTTGGTAAGTAAGGAAATTGAAGGGATGATAACTTACAGGTTGCATCATGGAATTTTGTCCAGTCACCTCTCAATCCTGGTGGTTCTTTAAACACATGCTTCGCTCAATGTTTCCACAGCATACAAATTGCTGCTCTTGTTAGGCGCAGAGCTCGCTCTATATTGCTTTTGGTTAATTCCCTTTCATAGCATCGCCATAAGACAGATTCAGAAAGAAACTGCACTTGTTATGCAATGGATGCACCTAATGTCCGTAGAAGGGTGTAAAAGTAATACTGTACATTAAAACATAAGTACATTTTACTTGCCATAAGCCAGTCAGTTTAGGTTTGTTAGTTTTAAGTTGCAGTTGGAGTAAGTGCCAACTAAATAACAGTCCATCGGCGTTTTAGTGGCTCTAATATCACAACTAGGCTCTATGTTCACGCAGTAGAAAAATCACATCAATCAAATCAGTTTGGATCAGCGATACCTTACCATCAGGTCTCTGTCAATACGGTTGAATACTGACAAGCTAGCACTATGCATAGGCGCCTGTCTGGAAGACCTGCACTCACTGTGGCAACCAGTGAGGAGCAACAGGAAGAAGTAGATGTATCAGTGATCAGTGGGCTTAGATCGAAGTGAACGGAAATGAGGTTAGATGGCCATTGTAAGCCTTGAGGGGAAACATGGATCATATAGGAAATGAAAAAGACAAAAACGCAAATAAGAAGACCGATGAGAGTAATGTCAAGGGCAAGATAGGTAGATTGTAGAAGAGGCAGTAAAGAAACCTTAGAAACAAGAGAGGATGAAGCACCGCCTAATCAGAACAACTCAGAAGAAAGAGGAAAAGAAATACATGTTCGCCATTATCTAGTCCTTTATTTTTATGCAACTTGACAAGTAATGGAAATTTAGCTTGAGAAATTTATATTAAATTAAGCTTGAACAATTTCATTATGTTTAAAATATTTCAACATAGAAAAGTTAAAATTAACAGTATGTTAGTTTAATGATCAGATTTATCATGGTTAGACTCGGAACATAAAAACCAGTTTAATGGTACGGCTTCTTGACCTTTGACCTGAAGTCAAATCCACCAAATCCTCCTGCTCCAGCATCCGCTCCATTGTTGTTATTTCCGTTTCCTATGAGAGGAAATGATAATGTTTTATTTGTGAATACCATCAATAGCACCTAAGTTTTTCGCGATGTACTCACCAGAACCGTTATTGTCCCCCTTGTTGTTGCTGCCATTGTTACTTCCGTTATCACTTCCAATGTTGTTATTACCATTGCCATTCCCGTTGTCGCTTCCCATATTTTCAATTCCGTTGGTGGCACCATTCATATCACCTCTATTTCCGCTACCTGAGAAAACACGAACCGTCTATTAGTAAGGTTACATCTCTAATTTTGGTGCTACATTTGGCTATGGAGGAACTGATGCAAAGCGAGTCACATTGTCGTTGGAATATCGGGGCCAATATTTCTAACCGTTCGTCTTTCCATTGTTATCTCCATTGTGTGATACACAATTATTGCCACGATTTCATTTACAGTGTTGATATTGACAGGATTTCATGGGACAATTCAACGATCTGATATATCTACATATCAAAGCAGGCATGATCATAGCCTCTTACCGTTTTCGTTTCCATTGTTGTCTCCGACGTTGAAAAGTCCATTAACAATGCCATTTTCATTTCCAGTGTTGCCATTACCTATGGATCAATATTATGTGATATTAGATACCGATGAATGATTGAGTGACATATTCAAGTAGTAACTGAGCAGAGAGTATGTTGCCTTACCATTCCTGTTTCCATTCTTATCTCCGGTGTTATCTATCCCGTTAGAGATACCGTTTCTGTTGCCTGTGTTACTAATACCTGTCAATCAATCTCATGCTATGTTAGGTACGGCGTTAGGTACCCATTGGCGAGTATGAACATTTCACTATTTCTGTGCGGTGTCAATGTGAGGATTGGCCGGTATGGCATCAACAGTTCCCAGCAAACAAGCGTATGCAGCAGAGACGAAACATGGCAAATGAAACAATGCCTCCGTTCATTACTAGACAGAAACCGTGCACCTTGCCTTTCAGGTCTTCTGTATTTAGGTCCAACCAGCACAGAGTTGTCAGTTATCTAATGTTCTGCTGTGGCTTATGAGCTAGAACAAGCTGAGCTGAGATGAGATGATATTCGGCGCAGGGATGGGGGAATGGTGAAATGCAACCAATGGGGTATTCAAATCTGGATTGAGATTGTAATCTCAGGAGCCGATTGGGATTGGATTGTGATTAGAGGTAATGAGGCACAATTACGAGTTTGGTTACGATTGGCTAGCGCTTGAGTTTGGATAACCTCGACTGATGGCATGTTGCATAAGGGATTACAATGGCTTACAGTTAGACTAGCTCCAGTTTAGGCCTCTGACTTTCGGCATTTTGATTGGCGTGCCGTAATACAATGACTATGTGATGTGATCTTTACCAATGGGGAGGATCATGGCCTCTTACCATTTTTATTTCCGTTGTTATCTCCAATGTTGAGAACTCCATTTACAATGCCATTTTCATTTCCACTGTTGCCATTGCCTACGGATCAATGTTATGTGATACTAGATGCATGGTGGGTGATGAAATGATGCAATTGAATATTATCTGGAGCAGATGGTTTGTCACCCTTACCATTCTTGTTTCCGTTGTTATCTCCGGTATTAGCTACGGCGTTATTGACACCGTTGTCTTCGCCTGTGTTACCATTGCCTGTCAATCAATTCAAAAGATTCAAAAGGAGGCTGATTAAATCATACTTTCACTCGAGATTAGGAGAAATAATGTCTTCTGCCTTACTGTTCTTGTTCCATGATATATAAAATATGATCAGGAGGCCGAATGATACTTTCACGTCGTGTTTTGAGTCATGAGGATATCCCTCTTACCATTCTGATTGCCATTGTTGTTTCCAATGTTAAGACGGCCGTTGCCCAAACCATTTTCATTTCCAGTGTTGCCGTTGCCTGTTGTCAATACGTAAACAGACATGAGGCGAGCGATTGTGTCACTAGTAGTGCTTAAATTAATGAACATGATAGTATAGGTCGTTACCATTCCCATTTCCATTTTCATCTCCGACGTTGGTGACTCCATTATTACCACCGTTGTCATCTCCATTGTTGCCAATCCCTATTGATGAATATAATGTGATCTTATGCATTATACATAGTATTTTTGTCAGGAAGTAACTCTTCCTCACCGTTCTTATTTCCGTTCCCATCTCCTGTATTTTCAACTCCATTACCAACACCATTGTTATTTCCATTGTTGCTATTTCCATTCAAATTTCCGTTAGCATTTCCATTATTGTCACGACCATTTTGGCTGCCATTGTTGTCTCCAACATTTCCATTGCCGCTGCCATTGCCATTGCCATTGCCGTTGTTGCCTGATTGAAGGGAGTGATATAATTGATGACAAGAAAATTTCATGAAAGTATATCTGGTGTCGAGAATCTTTTAGGAACCTTTACGAACCGTTTCCATTCTTGCTTCCGTTCTGATCGCCGACATTGGAGACTCCATTCACATTACCATTTCCATTGCCGGTATTTTCATTACCGTTGTAGTTGCCATTCTTGTCTCCAGTATTTGAGATTCCGTTTAAGTTTCCATTTCCATTGCCGGTGTTGCCTTAAGACCAACAATGGAAGATTGAGGTTCAATTTGAGAACTGGTAGCTGCACAGTCAAGAAGACATCGACATCACTCACTGTTTCCATTCAAGTTTCCATTGTCATTGCCAGTGTTGTCCAAACCATTGAAATTTCCATTGCCATTACCTATATATTACTCAAAGATATGAACATGAGCTCATTACGCCATCCGATTTGGTCATTTATAAAGACTTTCACCTACCAGTGTTTTCATTGCCGTTAGCGCTTCCGTTATCATTTCCTTTGTTTCTATTTCCGCTGTTGTTGCCATTGAGGTTTCCTTTGTTCTCTACAAGAATTGACACATCGTTTGTCTTGATGACAGGCCTTTAAAGGAAAATATACTGGAAGCGACTATATACCATTTCCGTTGACGTTGCCATTGTCGTCTCCTGTGTTTCCATTGCCATTCTCGTTTCCATTGTGGACTCCCTCGTTAGCGTTTCCGTTGTGGTTTCCATTCCAGCCTCCTATGTTAAGATTTCCGTTGGTGTTACCGTTATCGGCTCCCACGTTTCCATTGCCGTTATCACGTCCATTCTCATTACCAACATTCCTTCAATTGAAGAGTTCCTGATGATAAATAGTTTCAATTCGATCTCTAGCAGGTATCAAAGTCACCGCTGGAAGCGTGTAGGCGGATTTCTCTTCATCACTACATCTATTTGTCACACAAAACTAACCGCTTATGATTAAGTTGCTGCATATTGTCATAGATTGAATCTTTTCTGGGCTGAGGTTGGCTATCAACATTTAGCTACTGTAGACCTACCAGCTGATGGTTGAATATTTTTAGTAGCCTCTTTGCACATGTGATACTGGGTAAGTACAAGAGAGTTACGTACACATTGCCATTTCCATTTCCCATATTATTTCCGTCATTGAAGTTGCCATTGTCTGCACCATTCTTGTCTCCATTGTTACTGAAGGGGAGAATACAGAACTTTCAGCTGAAGGATGTTAAGATTAAACACTCTGTTTTTGAAGAGACGATCTACTAACCCGTTGCCGTTGAAGTTGCCATCCAGCGACCCTTTGTTGAAATTGCCGTTTCCGATTCCGTTCAAATTGCCTGCAATGGAAACGGAGCTAAGACTCTCAGACAGTCGAACAACTTCCATCTAGGCTCTAGAGCTTGCTAGCTTGCATGCACTGTAAACTATTGAATGTGAAGAATTGGATGCCGCACCATCATGGTTGTCGTTTCCGTTGTGATCTCCATTTAGTGTCTGTCTGTCAGCTACCAGTGCAGAAGAGACAAGAGCGGTGAGGCAGACCACCAGGGTCGCAGTACAATGAAATGTGTTCATATTGTTTACTGCCAGTGGATAATCAAGATCTGCCGAAACACAAAATACACGGAGCATTTTAGATGTGTTAAGTTAATACAAGATATCTGAGCTGCACTGTGTTAGCCTACCTCGGTCGGTTGACGCCAGAAACTGATTAATTCCAGCACTCATGCTCTGTTATATAGTCCACTGCCCAGTCATTGGTCTAAGCCTGTACCCACCTGTGCCATGCGAAGTCACCTAAGGGATTGAAGAGCTACTAGTGAAAGATAAGCCACTGCCCCTTTGTGTTCCCGTCTGATTTCTCTTTGTTCAGACAGGATGATGTAAGGATTACTTTCCACCATGAGACCAGAAATGACAGTAACAGGCAAACCACATTGCCAACAATAGCTCAGTCAATTTGGAGAGCTAGCAGACGGTGCCGAGCTTCGCAAGCATTGACTCTGATACCTTCCATAAGCTTCCATAATTACTCCAGTCGAAGCTCCAGCTTAGACTAATATTCGCATAGTGGAAAAAATCCCAAACCAAGGGAAAACTCATCTATCCCCTTTCCTAGTGTATCAGGCCAAAAAGTACTTATCCATTGCAGAAGCGTCAGTTGTTATTATTCCAGAAGCAAAGAAAAGGCAATCAAGTATGGAATCTTATCAGACCTTGTGACTTCGAGTTGCATTACCAAAATGATGACACTGCTGCGAGGGAAACTATTCTTCACCCATGTTAACTAAAGGACCAATGCTATCAGTTGATATGCTATGTCCTAACACACAAGTGCAGCTATCAGCCTGCCCCCAGCGATTGGCTATTGTATCACTGAACTAGTTTGAATCTCATGGGAGGCGAAAAGGACCAATAGTCATCGTATTTTCCGCAACACAAAGTATTCTGCCAAATCCTGATGTCACAAATCAGCCAATTGGATGTTGCAGCTGTTATTTCAGACGAATAAGAGATTAGCGCCCTGTGAATTCACAGTGTATCTACCGCGTCAACAACTGTTGACGCTTGGCCAACATTTGCAGGGCCCGGAGTTGAGAATTGATGTGTGAGGACCCTTAATTCTATATAATACAGATTATTAGTATAACACAGGTAATCTTGCCGGATGTACCAGTGTGGCATGTTATAGCCATGTACAACTTTTGTCTACCAAGTTAACTATTGATTCACTTCCCTTCTTCCCATCGTGGCAAGTCGCTTTATCACGTCTTACCTTTGTCTTAGTTCGATATGTCTGGGGCTCATTGTTACTGAGTGTCATCGATCATTTGTCGAACATTTCCTGTGGTGGACGCCCGCAGAAGGCAGGGCTTAAGGGAACAGTGCCACTTCCTCGCATATATGACACATGAATGCCACGATTTTCAAATGTCAGATTTGATGTGTTCAGGAATCATGGATCGGATACGAGGGCCAGTGTGAGGAAGTATAGACCACACAAATCATACAGGTTGATGTACCCATCGTTCATGCGCTTTCCGACAAGCTATCACATCACAATTTGATATTCCACTCACAATTGTATTGCATGTGAAATACAATTTCAAGTACAAGCACATATAGCTGGCCTCCTCTAGAGCTTCCCAACTTCGGTTGCAAATGATTAGTCCAGTGCTGAAATTGATGGACATGTATTTCAGCACTGAGCAAGAAAACAACAATTGACGAAATAAGTTGAAAATCTTGACAATTTCTATGGACAGGTCTTTTAGCTCCTGAATCAGCAAATGTACTAGTGAGGTTGTTTCTCCAAAGACCGGGGTCCAGGGACTGTAACTTTGTTATTTGCTAGCTACTGACAAATGGTTATCGTTGTGTGAGCAGGTGCATCATCGTGATGGAGAAACCAGTCGCCAGAATCCCACATGTTGTGCCTTTTTCTGCAAAGACTATATCTCACTCTTCCAAGAACTTGTTTATACATGTTTTTGTTTACAGTCTGACCGTACTGAATGAAATTGTGGTGGATCAACCCTTCAGAATCGAAGATGATTGCTAACATCGCTTTGACGTGAGAAAGCGACATTCTTGCATTTTCCAGTCAGGGGGAGAAAGCAGTTTGCCACTGAGATCATCAAGATTTTGTCTCCAGGTCATAACTATAAACCCAGGTTTCATCACTAGTCACTACCTTAGGCAAGAACTCTGGATCATCAACGAGCATCTGTTTTAATTCCGAACGTGCTTCTTGTTGATTTTCCTTCTGATTGTTCGTTAGCAGTTTGGGGATGAATTTTCCTGACACCCTTCTCAACCCTAAATTCTGTGTAATTATTTTTTGGCATCAACCATATGAAAGTCCACTCTGTAAACTTAATTTTTAATAGTTATTTGCCTGTCTTCATCCAATGAGTCACAATTTGCTTATATTTCTTCCTCCCTTCGAGAATTTGACGGTCGGCAAGAGCGATCTTCTTCTTTAATGGATTATCGACACTGTTTAAATCATCTGTGCCATTCATAGACGGCTGTGCGGCACAATGTATTGCATCCTAATGCTGTATGTAGAAGATCTAGGCTTTCAGGTGCAGTTTTACTGACACTCTTTGCTGGTCATATGATGCCAGATCGTAAAAAAATGACAATTCCGTTGAATGTTGTCTGCTATATCACATATTATTTAGAGATTATCTACTGCTGCTTTTTGTATTCGTGGTTATATGGTCCCTACAGATTAACAAATCATGTGATACATGAAAAATATTTTTATACTCATGTTTATTAAAATGCTGCGACCAGAACTTTTTGATCAGACCTCGTAGTTATATATGCATGTTGTTTGTCTACCTGATGGAGTATATAGTCAGTAAGTAGGTATTCATGGAGTAACAAAGGAGGTCAGACAGAAAAAATAGGCTTGTCTAGTGCATCTAGCCGATGGATTAGGGCATTGAGTTCTAATTGCAAGCTGCAGTACACCAAACTCTAGTCATGCACCTGAAGTATCGGCTTAGTAAAGGCAGCATTAGTCTCTGATGTTTGTTGGGCCCTGCCTGATCATTAGCCATAAAGAGGGCGCGTCAGCTTCTCCCACTTGAGAAATTGTTGAAGTGAGAGGAGACTATAATAAACCATAACTACCTCTATTTGACTTGATTACTATCATAATTGAATATTAGGGTTGGAATAAGCGTGAGGTCCCGTGCGTAGTCAGTAATTTTACAAGCGTCTCTGCTTGTCTTACAGCTGTGTTTACACCTGAGCTTTATCTTGACTTTACCTGCCGTGGTTTGCTTGGTGGGAGTTCTTGAATGTAAAAACAATCATTGAAAGTCTCCCTGCGGATAGATAGAACAGCGACACATACGATAATCCAAGATGCTAGACTGCTAACCCCTAACGAATGAAGGCTTGGTTAAAGCGACCTTTGAACCTGTCGTCCTTGTGGTTGATTATCAAGTGTCGCCTTACCTGCCATGCTTCCTAACCAGACTATCTACCGCAGTCTCCCTACTTTAGATCAGCATCTACTATTGTGATCAAATATTGATGTGTATTCCGTATCCGACAATCTGAACGTCACTGATAATTGTGGCTGAGTCAGTGCTGGTATTTACTCCATGGAAGTCAAGTGTAGAGTCAAGTTTCTGGGTTAGAGGCATAGAGTCAATTCAATTTAATTTGTGGTGTCAGCAAGTCTAAGGTGACCACAAAATGGCAAATTTTGCAAGTTGAGTGCAACCCGAGTTCCCAGCTCTGTAAGATCAATGATACAAGCTTATACAACATCACAACTGCACTGTTGGGTTTCTTCACATTTCAATATTTCACAGGATAAGATCCAGATGCAGCCCTCATGAAAGCTATTATAGATCATGCTCGTCTAGTTTGTTCCTAACTGATAAGCTGGATCTCCTAAGGGGACCACACTAATAGCACTCACTGTTGGTACGACTGGAGGACTGATGAATATCGACTCCGAACTATTGGTAATGTAGTTTCCTAGCAATTTGAATGTGCATGGGAAGGGCTGCATGCAGACCATAGAATACCAAGCACTGACACTAAGCCGAGAAACCAGGAAAATTTTGCTAGGAAGAGGCTTATGGGGCAGATTAGTTTGACAACCTGATGGATCGTCTAATTGCCTGTGCTAGAGAGAGCAGCGGTACGAAAACTGTCAACAACTATTGATTTTCGTAATGAGTATTTTGCCTACCAGTAGATATGAAATTAGATAATATCAAAGTGTAGAAAGAGTAAACTACAGGTACAGAAGGAATGAGCTACCAGACTTATTCTTACATCCAAGCACCTGCAGTAGCCTGAGACTTGTCTGAATTCATGTATGCCAAGTCATTTCTCTGTGAATTTGTTTTAGCCAGAGATGCATATCTCTTGGAGTTCCAGTCAATTCTGGATGTGATAGCGGTCATACCCTCTACAAATCATCGTTAGTCTACTCTGACACTGACACTTAGAATCACTGGGGCACCCCCTGCTGACCTAGTGCCTTGCGATGAGCAGCTGACAGCTTGGTCGCCGGGCTATGGTCATAGTTATCATACGACTCTTACTCTACGTATGTTCCATAGCAGGCAGAGTTTTAAGTATGACAACTCCATGCCATGCTAGACTTTATATGATATGCAAAAGCACAAATATTTTCATTTACCTCTGTCACTCCCTCAGATCTGTCTCTCCATTCACTTTCAACTTTCCTCTCACCTCATCTTACTCTCCTTTACCTCAGATTCTGTTACACCTTCTTTCACCTCTGCATCTTCATGCCTCTCCATTCACCCAATACCAATAGGTGAATATTTGCTCTTCCCTCTCCGCTCTTCCTTCTCTGCTCATCCACCCTTTTCATTCAACTCTTCCTCCCCCTCCGTCTACCTCTCCGTGCTACTCCTCCTGTTCATCTTTCGTGCTCTCCTACCCCATTCATGTACCACTATCTACTTATCAGCCTATTCCTGGCCTTCAGGCTTCAGTCCTACTCATAATAGATGGTGATTCCATGAACCCCGTCTTCATGTTCTTCTGATATGCGCTTGCAGATAAAACACAGCCGTTGGCTCTAACTTAATCAGGCTTTATGTTAGCGACTGACTTCTCCAAAGATAAACATTATTGATACACAGTCAAATTTTTTAGGGATTATTTCCAGAAATAATCATATAGTCATTGTTGCGGCATTTTTGCTGTATTGTACAGTTACAATTAGAACTGAAAACACATGCCACTGCCGTAAGCTGATGATCAAAGAGCGATTAGTACACTATGCCATGGAGAGGTTGGTGCTGTAAGCTAACTGACTGGGTCTAATGGCTTCTTAATGATCAGCTTATAACTGAATCACTTCAATGGCTTCGAGGACCAACGTTGAAGCTGTAATGGCTGGAGGCTGGAGGAGATGAAGTTAAGTTCCTGATATTCCATAGCGCTGGTGACAGAGATACCAACAATGCTTTAATCATCACTTTATGCCAATTACATCTGTGCCGTGAGAAAGCGTTTGACCTTTGAATTTTTGAGGAAAATTGTACAATACAGCAGCAATGAACTTTTTGTTCTGAAAGCAATTTTTGCAAAATGCAGAAGTGATACTTAAAGGGATCTCCGCGCCGTGTATGGATGTCAGTCAAACTTGTATTTTCATGGTAGCTTCTTGCTAATGATTTTATGTGTGCCAAGTGTTGTGTCTATGAGTTGTTGCCAGTAGTCTAGTTACCAGCTGAAGTTTCAGCGACTCAGTGCACAGTGGGCAGTAAAAAAATATCCGGGCGTATTGTGAATGGAGATATTCTTGCGAGAAGTAGTGAGAGGATAGCTGAAGAATCTGCGACCATTACGGCATGGTATCCGCGGCTTACCCATGTGATTATTTGACATAAGAAAAAAAATGATGAACGATAGAGGTTTTCACGCTACCTTAAAGCAAGCATGGTTCTTTTTCTGTCACCTCCACAGAATGTCAGTGACGATTAAATTCAATTCTGGATATTCTATTGGATCTAACTGTCACATAAGATCACAGATTACGGACTGTATAAACACTCACCGATTACTGGACTCTCAAACATAAGTTTTCCTCCTACTCATTGTTTGTAGGTAAACATATATTTTCCTAGAGCCCTGATAAATTGTAATTTTATATCTTTCTCCTTCCAAGCCAGTGCATGCGGTATACTGCTATGTTTACTTGTCAGCTTCATATCTCGCATCAATACAAATTAGTGAGCACTTTCACAAACACAATCACATCCTACCGTAAACAAGGCCACCAATCAGCAACGCTAGTATACATTTTCAGGAGTGACTCATCTTGCGTCATGTCCGACTTTACATCCACATTAGTATCATCGACGACCCACCAGCTAACGTAGTCTCTCTAACGGTGCACAATGATCTGCTATAGGAAGCAGGACAGAGCTTATTGAACATAGACATGGTAAGCTTAATCCAGAAGGCTCCGGTTCCTTTCAAAGGTGCGGTTCAAAGAAATATTTATGGTACAAGAGTGTGCCAGCACACACCAAGCCGTGCAAAGCTTAGAAGCAGATATTGTTCAGCTATAGTGCTCCAGATAACTTCTCCTTAAAACAGAAACCATGTGTTTCATATTATTGTCAGAACACGGGGCATATAGTGAGTAGATAGATTGTTCATAAATGCATAGTATTGTGATATTGCTCGGAAAGCTATACATCAGTTGGCAATCAACTTCCACCTCCTTGTTGCCTCAGATTGTTCATTCTTTAATCATTAGATGTCAAGGGGAAAACAAAGGGTTACTTATCAATATGCCTAGGCCACTGTATACCTGACTTCCCTGATCTATCAAGAGCTAGAGATGATAGTGCTGTCCTGCAGATGTCAACCCGAGCTGTTCAGACGATATGTTTAAAGAATCTGATGTATCATAGTTCTGATGTCGCTGCTTGCATTGATCGAAGAAACTCTGAGTCTCTAAATCAGCTTAAGCAAAACATTAGGAAACCCGAGGATTGAAATGCCATTTCCACATCTGCCACCAGATAAGTTGACCATTGTTGTGGTTGTCTCTTCCTAGGCAAGTTCAACTTTATCTCTTAGGAATGCCTGTTAAAAAAGACAACTGAAAGAGGAGTAGTGACCAGGAAAGAACAAAGGATGACAGTATCCTGAAAATGTCGTTCACTACTTTTTGTGGTGACTTTTCACAATCACTAGATGGGCAAGCTGTGTCGCACTGCAAAGCTTTGATGCTGCTAGGAAGAGGAACAGCCAGTTTTGAGTGACACACGCAATTACCAAGCTACAATATGATCCACAAGTAGATGGATAGATAATATTTATTACTGCCTCTGGGTAGACAAATATTAGGCGATGCCTGGCCTTGTGTGAGCAATTCAGGTTCAATAATGAAATTTCCTCCTGAGCATAATGGGACCAGTCGAATGCCTACAGCTTCAATTGCATAAAAGCTGGCACAACTGTGACAAAACTGAAAAATAATGAGTTGAAATGTTGACAAGAGTTCGGAAATCCTTGGGAAAAATATGGAACAAAGCTGTAATGAAACTTGTTTCCCTACCCAGCATAAGGGGACCAACCTGAAAAGGTAAGAAAGTCTGTATCATACCTCAAGATCTGGAGTCCAAGGGGTTACCCAGACTGCCTGGTGGGGTCTAGGGCAACTCCCCGGCAGGGGTTAGGGGGCAGCGCCCCCGAAAACGGTCCGAATTGGCGATTTGTCTGTTATGGTACGAGAAGTTATTTGTTACATAGTTACTGTAGGGACTGAATGTTTATGGAATGTTGTGTTTCACAAGAATATGGTCCAAGAGAGAATATTTTCCTGATACACATGATTTTCTCCTTAATCACAGCTAATATGATAGTTTTATCCATCATGGTTCAGGGTGCCAAGAGTTGCAATGAGTGTGAAAAAGGTAGGTAAAATCAGAAAAGGGTGCATATAGGGCACATGGGAGATGTCAGCACGATGCATTGAGAGAAGGAAGATAGATCAGATGTGGGCACGTAAGTAGAAGCATGGATGATCACATTAACTCACCAGGTAGGCAGAGTAGATGATGACCCAAAACAAGGTCTATGGGTGCTGTAGCTGCCCGCCAGTCAGCTACTGTGGATTTTGTGCTTCTCCTGTCTTTGTAAGCACATATGGCCTGCACTTGCCTGCTCATTTTTCCGCATTTGTCTGCACAAATGGGCATTGACTGTAGCATCGATTGCGCAAAGATCAGTGAGCTGAGATCGAAGTGAAAGGAAATGAGGCTAGATGGCGATTGCAAGCTTTGAGGAAAAATGCTGGTCATTTAGGAAATGAAAAAGACAAAAATGCAGACAGGAAGACCGATGTGAGAAAGGTCAAGGGGAAGATAGGTAGATTGCGAAAGTGGTAGTATGGAAACCTTATTTAAGAGAGGACAAAGCACCGCCTAATCAGAACGACTCAGAAGAAAGAGGGAAAGAAGAGCCGCCATTATCTAGTCCTTTGTTATTACTCAACCAGACAAGTTATAGACATTTAGCTTGTGAAATTTAAATTAAATTCAGCTTGAACAATTTGATTACTTTTAAAATCTTTTCAGCACAGAAAGTTAAAATTAACAGTATGTTAGTTTAATGATCAGATTTATCATGGTTAGACTCGGAACATCAAAATCAGTTTAATGATACGGTTTCTTGACCTTTGACCTGAAGTCAAATCCATTGAATCTCCCTGCGCCAGCGTTAGCTCCATTGTTGTTGTTTCCATTTCCTGTGAGAGGGAATGATAATGTTTTATTTGTGCATAATATCGATAGCACCAAAGTGTGTTCATCATCTACTCACCAGAACCGTTATTGTCCCTCTTGTTGTTTCTGCCATTGCCATTTCCGTTGTTGCTTCCAATGTTGTTTCTGCCATTGTTACTTCCATTGTTGCTGCCAATGTTGTTATTTCCATTGCCATTCCCGTTGTTGCTTCCCTTATTGTCATTTCCGTTATTGACACCGTTCCTATCACCTCTATTTCCTCTACCTGAGAGTAAGAAGAGTCTATTATTTAGGTTCCATCTATAGTTTTGGTATTATATTTGCCAATGGAGGAATTGATGCAAAGTGGGTCAGTTGATGATCATCCCACGTCGTAGTTACAACATTGGTGCCGATATTTCTCACCGCCCGTCCTTCAGTTGCTATTTCCATTGTGTGATACACAATTATTGCCACGGTTTCACATGCGGTGTTGATGTTGAGAGGCTTTCATGTGACAACTCAGCACTGTGATGTATATATAAAAAGGGATGAGGATCATGGCCCCTTACCATTTTCGTATCCATTGCTGTCTCCAACGTTGCGAATACCATTTTCACTGCCATTGCGATTTCCAGTGTTGCCATTGCCTATGGATCAATGTTATGTGATAGAAGGCATGTGGTGGATGACATATTCTAATATTATCTGGAGCAGAGAGTTTTTGCCTTACCATTCTTGTTTCCATTGTTATCTCCCGTGTTAGCTAGTCCGTTACCGACACTGTTGTTGCTGCCTGTGTTACTGTTGCCTGTCAATCAATTCCATGTTATGTTAGGTAGGGATTTAGGAACGGGTTGGCGAGTATCAATATTTCACTCTTTATGTGCTATGCCGTCGTGATAGGCTGGAATGGCATCAACTGTTCCCAGTAAACAAGCGCATGCGGCATAGACAAAACCTATACAAGTGAGACACTGGCTTTGTTCATTATTAGACAGGAACTCTACATCTTGTTTGTCAGGTCTCCTGTATTAAGCCAGCACCCAGTTTTCCGTTGTTTAATGTTCCACTGTGGGTTATGAGTTAGGACAAGCTGAGCTGAGGTGAGAGGATATTCGGCGCAGGGGCGGGAACTGTGAAATGTAACCAACGGGGTATTAAAATCTGGATTGAGATTGTAATCTCCTGGAGCCGACGGAGATTGGATTGTGATTCGAGGTCATCAGTCGCAATTACGAGTTTGGTTACGATTGGCTGGCGCATGAGTTCAGATTACCTCGATTGATGACATATTGCGTAATGAATTACAATGGTTTACGGTTAGGCAATCTCGAGTTTAAGGCTCTGACTTGCATAGTTTTGATTGACAGGCCGTAATATGATGACTCTGTGATCTGATCTTTACAAACGGGAGGATCATGGCCTCTTACCATTTTCATTTCCGTTGTTGTCTCCAATGTTGATGAGTCCATTTACAATGCCATTTTCAGTTCCACTGTTGCCATTGCCTACGGATCAATGTTACATGACAAAAGATGCATGGTGGGTGATGAAATGATGCACTCGAATATTATCTGGAGCAGAGAGCTTGTCACCCTTACCATTCTTGTTTCCGTTGTTATCTCCGGTGTTATCTACTCCGTTACTGAATCCGTTGTCGTTGCCTGTGTTACCGTTGCCTGGAAATCAATTCCATGTTACGTTCGATATCATCAAGTGGCCGAATGATATTTTCACGCCACGCTGTGAGTAATGGGGTTATCTCCCTTACCATTCATATTTCCGTTCTTGTTTCCGTTGTTAAGGACCCCATTATCTTCACCATTGCCATTTCCCACATTACCATTACCTGCCAATCAGTTTATTACGGTGCTGGATAAAAGATGAGTGATTGAATCATATTTTTACTTCACACTAGGAGCAGTGCTGTCTGCCATACCATTCCCGTTTCCATTCTTGTTTCCAGTGTTAAGCCGGCCGTTACCTTTACCATTGTTACCTCCTGCATTTTCGTTGCCTGTTGTCGACGTCAAATTTAATCAGACATGAGGTGATTGATTGTGTCACTAGTAGTACTGAAATATATGAACATCATGTTGTAGGTCGTTACCATTGACGTTTCCATTTTCATCTCCGACGTTTGTGACTCCATTGTTAACACCGTTTCCATCTCCATTGTTGCCAACACCTATAAATTAATACGATGTGATCTTATGCATTAGACGTAGTATTTTCATCATGGAGTCAGTCTGACTCACCGTTCTTATTTCCATTCCCATCCCCTGTATTTTCAGCTCCATTACCAACACCATTGTTATTTCCAGAGTTGTCATTTCCATTCTGATTGCCGTTAGCATTTCCATTATTGTCACGGCCATTTCTTCTGCCATTGTTGTTTCCAAAATTTTTATTGCCACTGCCGTTGCCATTGCCATTGCCATTGTTGCCTGATTGAAGGGAGAGACATTGACGACAAGGAAATTTGATTAATGTATATCTAGTTTCTAGAATCACTTAAGAATTTGAACAAACCATTTCCATTCTTGCTTCCGTTCTGATCACCGACATTGGAGAATCCATTCAAGCTACCGTTTCTGTTGCCGGTATTTTCATTACCGTTGTAGTTGCCATTCTTGTCTCCAGTATTTGAGATTCCGTTTACGTTTCCATTTCCGTTGCCGGTGTTGCCTAAAGACCAGCAGTGTGAGATTGGGGTTCAACCTGAGAGCCTGAAGTTGTGCAGTCAAGAAGACATCGACATCACTTACTGTTTCCGTTCAAGTTTCCATTGCCATTGCCATTGTTGTCCAAACCGTTAAGATTTCCATTGCCATTACCTACATGTTAATCAAAGATATTAACATCAGCTCATTACATTATCCGATTTGGTTGCTAACAAAGATGTTCACCTACCAGTGTTTTCATTGCCGTTGGTGCTTCCGTTATCATTTCCATTATTTCTATTTCCGCTGTTGTTGCCGTTGAGGTTTCCTTTGTTCTCTACAAGTGTTACCACATCGTCTGTCTTGATGACAGGCTTTTAAAGGAAAATATACTGGAAGCTACTAATGAATACCATTTCCATTGACATTGCCATTGTCGTCTCCTGCGTTTCCGTTGCCATTCTCGTTTCCATTCCGGACTCCTTTGTTAGCGTTTCCGTTGTGGTTTCCATTCCAGCCTCCTATGTTAAGATTTCCGTTGGTGTTACCGTTATCAGCTCCAATATTTCCATTGCCGTTACCACCTCCATTCTCATTACCATGATTCCTTTAATTGAGAAATTTCTCAAGATAATCAGCTCCAATTTGATGTCTAGCAAGTATCAAAGTTACCGCAGGAAGTGCGTGGGTGGTTTTCTCTCCACGACTACATCAATCTCGTCACACAACACTAACCGCTTCAGACTGAATTGCTGCGTTTTCATATATTGAATCTGTTCTGGGCTGAGGTTGGCTATCAACATTTAGCTACTGTAGGTGTACCAGCTGATGCTGGAATATTTTCAGTTGCATCTTTGCACATGTGATATTGGGTAAGTACAAGAAGGGTACTTACACATTGCCATTTCCATTCCCCATATTGTTTCCGTCATTGAAGTTGCCATTGCCTTCACCATTCTTGTCTCCATTGTTACTGAATGAGCAAATACAGAAACTTCAGCTGAAGAATGTTAAGATTAATTGCTCAGTTTTTGAAGAGACTATCTACTAACCGGTTACCGTTGAAGTTGCCAATCAGCGACCCTTTGTTGAAGTTACCGTTTCCGATTCCGTTCAAACTTCCTGCAATGAAAATGGAACTAAGACTCTTAGACAGTCAAATAACTTCCATCAAGGCTCCAGAGTTTGCTAGTTTTGATGCGCCGCAAATAATTAAATGTGAAGAATGGGATGCCGCACCATCATGGTTATCGTTTCCGTTGTGATCTCCATTTAGTGTCTGTCTGTCAGCTACCGGTGCAGAAGAGACGAGAGCGGTGAGGCAGACCACCAGGGTAGCAGTGCAATAAAATGTGTTCATGCTGTTTATGGTTAGTGGATAATTAAGATCTGCCACAAAAAATAATTGGAGTGTATTAGCTGTGTCAGCTTACCTCAGCAAAGCAAGAAACTGACTAATTCGACGCACTTATGCTCTTTTATACAGCCCAATGCCCAGTGATTGGTTTAAACCTGTACTCACCTGTGCCATGCGATGCTACCTAAAAATTGAAGAGCTACTAGTAAAAATAAACCACCTCTCCTTTGTGCTGTGGTCTGAGTTCTCTTTGTTCAGACAGCATGATGTATGGATTTAGTTTTCACCATGGAACCAGAAATGACAATAACAGGCAAACCACATTTCTAACAATAGCTCAATCAAATCGAAAAGTATGCAAACAACGCTGGACTACGCAAGAGTTTACTCAGATAGGCTAGTTTGTTAGTACTCCAGTCAAAGCTCCAGGTTGAAACTGTATCCACGTAGGGAAAAAGTATGTGACCTATGCTGACAAAATCAATAGAAAGGTGGCTTTTTGAATTGGTCAGAAATTCAAAATAAAGTTACAAAACTCAGCAGAGAATCTTATATGTTACCCATTCTGCAGAGCCTTCACTAAAATGTCACTCTCTCGAGAAGTAATAAAGCTAGAACATTGGGACAAAGCTCATTATGGAGAGGAGGAACATCTGCATCTAATCCTTATATAAATAGGAAACCAAAAATGCCGCATTTTTATCGATTTTGTCAGCACAGGTCACATGTATGATCCCAAACCCAGAATAATCTCATATATTCATTTATCCAGTGTATCAGGCAAGAAAGTACCTTACGATTGTAGAAAAATTAAGTGTTATTATTGCAGAAGCAAGAATAAGATCAGCGAATGTCAAATGCTATCAGACGGTGAGACTTCCAGTTACAATATCAAGACGATGGTACTGCTGCGAGGAAAATATTCTTCATCGCCCTTAAGGGCAAAGGCTACTAGCTGATATGCTGTGGCCCAAGTACACAAGTACAGCTATCAGCCTGCTCAGCGATTGGCGGTGGTATCACTGCACTAGTTTGAAATGCATGAGAGGCAAAAATGACCTAGAGTCATTGTATTTACCGCAAGGCAATTTATTCTACCCTCATTGGGACGTCACAAATCAGCCAATGGGATGTTACAGCTATTATTTTTGACAAATAAAAGATTATCGTCCGGCGAATTCAGTGTATGCACAGCATCAACGGCTGTTGACGCTCGGCCCAGATTTGCAACAAACTTAGCTCTTCACGGGGCCCGGCGTTGAGAATTTACTCTCATGTGTTACGAACCTTCAAGGGTATAAGCATCTATTGGTCTGGTGAAAAAATGTACCTACACACAGCTACCTGAAGTGGTTACGCGCAATCTGTGAAAAAAGGAAATTGTTTGGCCAAAGCGTTCATGAGCTAGTTGATTTCAAATGATGCTGTCTTCCACTGGCAAGCTGAAACGCTCTGCTTACAG
>ERZ1740065.149-NODE-149-length-31711-cov-7.913666_pt1 | contig 31711 bp, 29 predicted proteins | sample MGYA00581738_ERZ1740065 | MGnify/ENA primary metagenome ERZ1740065 (study PRJEB43018, sample SAMN04849749) | marine metagenome | isolation source: floating plastic debris | place: Pacific Ocean | collected 2008-09-01 | study: EMG produced TPA metagenomics assembly...
GGCTCTCGACCACCGTGATGTCGCTTGTGGTGCCGTCGGCGCGAACGCTGAACGCAACATCGACCCAACCTTCAATGCCGCGACGTTGTGCCGCGCGCGGATATCCGGGCGGTGTGGCGCGTGTCTGTACGAGAACAAACTCGCCAGCTTCAGGTGTCGATACGTCGGTGGTTGCAGATTTGCTTGAGGCAGGCTGCGTGACCGGCGTCGAGTCCGCCACGCTGGGCTCGCGCACGGGCGCCTCACGCACGGGTGTCGTCGTACGCTCGCCGAAGCCGCCTGTGCCTATGCTGGCCGGCGGGGGAGGCGGTGCCGTCGTGTCCTCGGCCGTGTTGGCCGGGGCCTCTGTCGTCTCTTGTGCGGGTGGCTCTGCGACGGCGCGGGCGGCATTGGCTGCAGCGCTTTGGGCCAGGGCGTCGATCTCGCCGCGCAGCGCCGTCGCCTCGACGCGGTTGGCACCGGTGGCGACCGCTTCATTGAGCAGGCGTTCCGCCTGCGACAGCTCGCCGCGTGCAGTCGCCGTCCGCGATTCGGATATCAGCATGCTGGCGACAAAGGTCAGACCCTGGCGGGCCGTGACATTGTCGGGTTCAAGCTCGATGGCGGCCTGGTAGTAGTCACGCGCGCTGTCGTCGGCCGGCTCGATGAGGCGACCTTCGCTCACGCGCAGCGCGGCAAACTCCAGCAGGTCGTCAACACTCGTCGGTGTCGCGGCAACCGTGGCACCGGCAGCCGGAACCGCAACGAGTCGGTCGCGCAGGGCGGTGACGATGGCCGGGTCCGTGACGCCATTGCGCTCGAGTCGTGCAATGGCGGTTTCGGCAGCTGCAGTGTCACCTGAGAGTAGCGCAGTCTCGGCGCGCTCGAGATCCTGGCGCGCGATCTCGCGGCTGACCTGGCGGTTATAAAACGCCAGGCGCGGGTGGCCGGGTACGGTGTCGTTGAGCACGGCCAGCGCGGCTGAGGCTTCTGAGATTCGATCGGCCAGCAGACTCGATTCGATCTGAGAGAATGCTTGCTGCAGCACGCCTTCAAGTTGCGCACGCAGTGCCGCGTCGTCGCGTACCAGCGCGGCGGCCTGGGCGAAGTGCACCACAGCGTTATCGTCAGCGGGCTGTGTGAGTCGGCCGTCGCGAAGAGCGCGCTCACCGCGCGCCGCGAGTGTTGCGGCCCGTTCGGCCGGCGTCGGTGGCGGTGCCGCGGGGACAGTGGCCGCAGGCTGGCTCGTGTCGGTCGCACCGGCAACGGGTGCCGGGTCGTCACTGCCGCCAAACAGGACGAAGCCCAGGGCAGCGAGCAGAACCACGGCGCCGACGATCAGCGGAACGGGACCGAAGGCGGCGAACAGTCGCTCGATCAGCCCGCCGTCGACGTCCTCTTCGTCGAGCTCGGGGACGGCAACGGTGGTGGGTCGGACGTCCGTCGTGCGGAACAGGCCAGAATCAAACGTGACACCCTTGATGATGCCGGTTTCGGTCATCTTTTCCTGGACATCGTTAGGTGTGAGCGGCACCTCGGTGTGTGCGAGCGTCAGGTGCTTCTTGGCCGAGGCTTCAATCGCGAGCCGCGTGCGGCCCGGGCTGATCGGCTTGAGCAGGAAGCGGTAGACGAGGCCGTCGGAAATCAGGCCCATCATTTTTTCGCCGTCCTCGCGTCGTCCCGCGACAATCGTGACGAGTGACGGCATGTACTTGCGCAGTTTGGCCGTAATGGTTTCGACGTCTCGTACGGCAACCGCCGCGTCCGTAATCAGGACACCGCTCTGGCCGTCGCGAACGACATCGATCGCAGCCTGCAGGTTCGGCGCGTGGTTGACGACATGACTCGCACCCGTCGCTGCACGAATCGTTTTCAGGAAGCTGCCGTCATTGGTGAGGACGACAATCTCAACTTCGCTGAGCGACTGCGCGGCAGGACGCGCATCATTCGCGGCGCCCGGCTCGAGCACAGGGATGTCTTCGGCCAGCAGGTCGTAGGGACCCGACACATCGCCCGGCGCTGTCGCCGGTGACGGGTTCAGTCGCGCCTGAGTGCGCGGACCGGCTGATGTGTCGTTGGCCGGCTGCATACTGCCGCTGCCGTCATCGGAGAGCGCGTGCTGAATCGCGGCGCACACTTCCTCGGCGCTGGCCAGCGGTCCCAGCACAAGACTCAAGTGTTTGACGTTAACCAGTGAGGCGCGATCCGAGTCTGTCATCTCGGGGGATGCGAGCAGGATGCCCCGCGTCTCGGGCGAGCGGCGCTTGGCTTCCTTGAGGGCTTCCTGGCCGCTCATTCCCGGAAGGTCCTGTGCCGACACGATGATGTGGATTGGCGTGATGCCCAGTGTGGTCAGCGCTTCGGTGCCCGAGGCGGCCATGTGCACCGAATAATTCTCACCGAGCAGGCGCGCGCACGGTTCCATCAAGGATGGCTCCGGGTGCAGGAACATCACCTGAGTCTTGTACTGGTCAACCATGGCGGCCTCGGCGAGGGTGAGTACCGCCGCGACCCGTTCGCGTGGTTTTCCCTCAGCTAGCAGTATATGAAGGAAAAACGCACGACATAACCGGCCTCAGGGACCGAGTTTCCAAACTGTGACCGATTCCACATAAGCCTTTTGATGCAGTGCACACTTCTGTGGCTTCCTGCACATCTGCGGCCTGTTTCGGCGGGACTACTCGACCGTCACATTCGCCGTTTCGCGCGAAACGATCTCGTTCAGAAGCGCGGCGATAGCCTCGGCGCGCGGGGCGGTCTTCTGACCCTTGGTGCCCAGTCGCCGAATGGCGACAGTGTCTTCTTCGACCTCGCGCTTGCCCACCGCCATGATCACGGGGATCTTGGCCAGGCTGTGCTCGCGCACCTTGTAGCCAATCTTTTCGTTGCGCAGGTCGCTCTCGGCCTCGATGCCTGCTTTACGCAGTTCATTGACGAGTTCGACAGCGTACTCATCGCCATCCGAGGTGATCGTGGCAACGACGACCTGTGTCGGCGCGAGCCAGAGCGGCAGGTTGCCTGCGTAGTGTTCGAGCAGGATCCCCGTGAAGCGCTCCAGCGAGCCAAACATGGCCCGATGCAACATGACGGGGATGTGTTTTTCGCCGTCCTCACCGATGTAAGACGCGCCGAGCCGTTCGGGCAGATTGAGATCGACCTGCAAGGTGCCACACTGCCAGTCACGGCCAATGGCATCACGCAGCACGAATTCAAGCTTGGGTCCGTAGAACGCGCCTTCGCCCGGGTTGTAGCTGTACTCGAGGCCGGTTTGCTCAAGCGCCGATTTCAACGCGGCTTCCGACTGATCCCAGACCGCGTCTTCGCCGACGCGATTCTCTGGTCGGTCGGCAAACTTGATACGGACATCCTCGAAGCCGAAGTCGGCATAGATATCGAGAATCAGCTTGGTGATCGCGATCGATTCGTCGGCCACCTGTTCCATGGTGCAAAACACATGGGCGTCGTCCTGCGTGAACGCGCGTACACGCAGCATGCCGTGCAGTGCGCCCGACGGTTCGTAGCGGTGTACGCCGCCAAACTCCGAGATGCGCATGGGCAGTTCGCGGTAGCTCGTGAGCCCTTGCTTGAAGACCTGCACGTGACCCGGGCAATTCATGGGTTTGAGCGCGTAGATGCGACCGTCCTCGGTCTCGGTCGTGAACATGTGCTCGCCGAACGAATCCCAGTGCCCTGAGGCTTCCCAAAGAGCCCGGTCCATGACACTGGGCGTGTGAATCTCCTGGTAACCGGCGGCGCGCTGGCGCTCGCGCATGTAGTCGATAAGCCGCTGAAACAGGGTCCAGCCCCGCGGGTGCCAAAACACAGAGCCGGGCGCCTCTTCCTGGAAGTGGAACAGGTTCATCTGCTTGCCGAGTTTGCGGTGGTCCCGCTTCTCGGCCTCTTCGATGCGTCGCAGGTACAGTCGCAGCTGCTTGTCATTGGCCCAGGCCGTGCCATAGATGCGTTGCAGCATCTCGTTGCGCGAGTCGCCTTCCCAGTAGGCGCCCGAGACGCGCAGCAGCTTGAAGGACGTTCCGAGGCGGCCCGTGGAGGGCAAGTGGGGTCCGCGGCACAGGTCGATGAAGTCACCCTGGCGATACAACGTGATCTGCTCGTCTTCGGGAATGCGCTCGATCAGGCGTGCCTTGTACTCCTCACCCTGGTCGCGAAAAAACACAACGGCGTCATTGCGCGTCCAGACCTCGCGCTCGACCGTTTCATTACGCTCTACGATCTCGCGCATGCGCTGCTCGATGACTTCCAGGTCATCGGGCGTGAAGGGTGTCTCGCGGGCGAAGTCGTAGTAAAAACCGTCGTCGATGGCCGGACCGATCGTCACCTGAGTCTCGGGGTAGAGCTCCTTCACGGCCTCAGCAAGCGCGTGTGCGGCGTCGTGGCGCAGCACCTCGAGCCCGGCCTCGCTGTCGCGGGTGACGATGGCCACGCTGGCATCACGATCGATCGTGCGCGTCAGGTCCCAGTCCTGCCCGTCGACCTGGGCGGCAACAGCCGCTTTGGCCAGCGAGCCTGAAATCTCTTTGGCAATCGTCAGGGGATCGACCGGTCCGTCGTAGGCGCGAACCGAGCCGTCAGGCAGCGTAATGTTGACCATGTCCTTCACTTGGCAGCGGGGCACCGGGGGGCGCCCGGGTGGGGGGTGGCGTCGTTCAAAGCCGGCAATCATAGCGGTTTGCGGCGGTCGGGACTACGCATGACAGCGTGCGTCGACGGGCTGCTGCTGTATCATGGGCGCATGGTTGCGAAAGTGAACGCCGAAACCAGCGTCGGACACGACCACAAGCAGTGCATCGATACCGCCCTGGCGCGGGCCGAGGCGATCTGCGCCGAGCGTGGACTGCGCCTCACGCCGCTGCGGCGGCACGTTCTGCAGCTCGTCTGGGCGGGCCACAAGCCCGTCGGCGCTTACGACATCCTTAACGCACTCTCCTCGGGCGGTCGACGCGCTGCGCCGCCCACGGTGTACCGCGCGTTGGACTTCCTCATGGACGCGGGCCTGGTGCACCGGCTCGACTCGCTGAATGCCTACATTGGCTGCCCCGACCCGGCGCACGCCCACAGTGGTCAGTTCCTGATCTGCCGCAATTGCCACGATGTCGTCGAACTCGACGCGGGCGCGATCAATGAGCGCAGCGAAGCCGCGGCGGCCGCGGCGGGCTTCGAGGCCGAGCGCCAGATGCTCGAGGTGCGGGGCATCTGTTCGCGCTGCGCCCAACAGTCTTCGGACTGAAGCCCTGGATTCCCTGACGCAGGCGGCGCTGGGCGCCGCCGTGGGCCATCTCGTGGCGGGACGCGAGCTCGGATCCCGCGCCGCACTCGTGGGCGCGGTTTGCGGCACCTTGCCCGACCTCGATGTGCTCGTGCGCTACGCGGATCCCGTCACGGCCATGACGGTGCACCGGAGCTGGTCGCACTCATGGTTCTGGCTGACCCTCGCGACGCCCGTGGTCTGGTTGATTTTTCGGCTCGTGCCCGGCTTCCGCGGTGGCGGCTGGCAGATGCTGCTTGCCATCTGGCTCGCCTTCGTCACGCACCCCATGCTCGACAGCATGACGATTTACGGCACGCAGATGCTTCAGCCCTTCAGCGATTATCCGATCAGCGTGGGCAGCGTGTTCATTATTGATCCGGTGTTCAGCGTCCCACTGGGCGTCGCGCTCGTCATGGCGTTGCGTCGACCGGCCCGACGCCGCCAGGTGTTGTCGGTCGCACTGGCGTTTTGCACGAGTTACCTCGTGTTGTCGGCGGGATTGCAGGCCCGGCTCGAGCACAGCGCGGCACTCGCGGCCCCGCCGGGCGCGAGTATGGTCAAGGCCGCGCCGACGCCGTTCAATACCGTCCGCTGGCGGCTTCTGAGCCTGTCTTCGGGTACGCATTGCGATCAGTTCGTCTACGCCTGGCAACTCGCGAAGCCCGAGGCTTGGCGCTGCTACCCGCAGCAGCGTGAACTCGACGCCGGCCTGGGTAACCATGCGCCGTATCAGCGTATGCGTTGGTTCACGCATGGCTGGTACGCACTGCGCCGTGATGGTGACGCTGTCGTGGTCTCGGACCTGCGCATGGGGGTGGAGGGGTTCTACCTGTTCCGGTTCGTGGTCGGCGAGATCGAACAGGAGGTCGTCCGGCCTGTCGCGGCCCGCCAGCTCACGCCCGCACGCCCCGAGCTGCGCGCCTTTGCAAGGGCCTACCGGCACGCGCGCTGAGACAAGCGATCACGTACAATCCCGGGCTGTTTCCAGCGCCCAGCCAGGCACCGACTCCATGACCGACGCCCCGAGCGACGACGCGGCCGCACCGCGCGATTTTATCCGCCAGATCATTGCCGATGACCTCGCGGCCGAGCGACTGCCGCACGGGCTCGTGACGCGGTTCCCGCCTGAGCCGAATGGCTTTCTGCACATCGGTCACGCGTTGTCGATCTCACTGAATTTCGGGGTCACGGATGAGAATGGTGGCCAGACCTACCTGCGCTTCGACGACACCAACCCCGTCAAGGAGCGCCAGGAATTTGCGGATGCCATCGGCGACGATGTGCGCTGGCTGGGTTATCACTGGAGCGCCGGGCTTACCCACGCCTCCGACTATTTCGAGCGTCTGTATGAGGCCGCCGTGACGCTCATCGAGCGCGGCGACGCCTACGTCGACAGCCTGAGCGCGGAGGACATCCGCGCCTACCGCGGTACGTTGACCGAGACCGGCAAGGACAGTCCGCATCGCAGTCGCAGCGTTGAGGAGAATCTCGACCTGTTCAGGCGCATGCGTGCGGGTGAGTTCGGCGACGGCGAGCACGTGCTGCGCGCGAAGATTGACATGGCGTCGCCGAACATCAACCTGCGTGACCCGACGCTCTACCGCATTCGACACGCGTCTCACCAGCGCACGGGGGACGCCTGGTCGATCTACCCGATGTATGACTTTGCGCACACGCTTTGCGACATCTTCGAAGGCATTACGCACAGTCTGTGTACGCTCGAGTTCGAAGATCATCGGCCGCTGTATGAATGGCTCGTTGAACGGATTCCGCACGAATACCCGCCGCGCCAGATCGAGTTTTCCCGGCTGGCCGTTGCTTACATGGTCACGAGCAAACGCCGACTGTCCGCGCTTGTCGAGGAAGGGCATGTAACCGGTTGGGACGATCCGCGGATGCCGACGCTCGCCGGCTTGCGACGCCGCGGCTACCCCGCTGAGGCCTTGCGTCGCTTCTGCCACCAGGTCGGGATCACAAAGAAGGACAAGCTCATCGAGCTCGGTATGCTCGAGGCCGCCGTTCGCGACACCCTCGGCAGCGCGCCTCGCAGGCTCGCTGTCGTCGATCCACTCAAGGTCACGTTAACGAATGTTCCGGAAGGCGACACGGAATGGCTTGAGGCCAGCAATCATCCCAATGAGCCGGAGCAGGGCACCCGCAAGGTCCCGCTGACGCGCACGGTGTGGATCGAGCGCGACGATTTTCTGGAGGAAGCGCCGCGCAAGTTTTTCCGGCTCAAGCCGGGTGGCGAGGTACGGCTGCGCTACGCCTACATCATTCGTTGCGACGAAGTCGTCAAGGACGACAACGGCAACGTCGTGGAACTTAAGTGCAGCGTTGACATGGACACGCGCAGCGGCGGTGCCAGCGACCGCAAGGTCAAAGGCACGATCCACTGGGTGTCTGCTGAGCATTCGCTGCCTGCGACGATCAATCTTTACGACCGCCTGTTCCGGGAGGCTGAGCCGGCACGCCTCGAAAACTGGCAGGCGGCGATCAACCCCGACTCACTGACCGTGCGTCAGGGTTGGGTCGAGCCGGCGTTGGCGGACGTCGCCGTCGGCGACGCGGTGCAGTTCGAGCGTTTGGGCTACTTCACCCCGGATACGACGACGACGGACGACGCGATCGTATTCAATCGCGTCGTCACACTGCGTGATTCGTGGGCCAAGCTCGAGCGCGAAGCGCTCGCGGGCATCAACGCCGAGGCGTGATGGCTGGCCGTAGTCAGACGGCCAGCGGGTACTGCTCGATGTGGTGATCGGCGTTGCCGAACAGCGTATCGATCATCGTCAGGCGCTTGAAGTAGTGCGCAACGTCGAGCTCCCAGGTCACACCCATGCCGCCGTGTAGCTGCACGGCTTCCTCGCCGAGTTTGCGGCCTTCGGTGCCGATCTGGATTTTGAGCGCGTGCAGTGCGGCGTCGGCGCCTGCATCCGCTTCTTCGGTCATCACAGCGTGCAGCAGCAGCGAGCGTGTCTGCTCATAGATCATGAACATCTCGACCATGCGGTGCTGCAGCGCCTGAAAGCTCGCGATCGGCACGCCAAATTGCACACGCTGTTTCGAGTACTCCAGCGTCTTGTAGTTGAGCACCTGCATGATGCCCACGGCTTCGGCGCACACGGCGATCGTGGCGTCATCGATGACGGCTTTAAGCGTGGCCAAGCCTTCGCCCGCCGCACCCAGTAACTGGTCGGCGCCGACGCGCACCTGCTCGAAGTGAATCTCGGCCGCCTGGCGGGCATCCACGGTCGGGTACGCCTTGCGTTTGATGCCGGCGCTACTGGCATCGACGACAAACAAGCTGATGCCTTCGGCATCCTGACGCTCACCCGAAGTGCGGGCGCTGACGACCAGCGTGTCTGCGCTGCCGCCATTAAGAACCACGGTCTTGTGACCGTTGAGCACGTAGCCGTCACCATCCGCGCTTGCGGTCACAGCGACGTCGTTGAGGTCGTAACGCGCCTGTGGCTCGGCGTAAGCCAGCGCAGCGAGTTTCTCGCCGCCGATGATGTCAGCAAGCCAGGTGGCCTTCTGATCTTCAGTGGCGAGCCGCTTGAGGACGCCACCGGCCAGGACGATGCAGGGCAAGTAAGGCTCGACCACGAGGCCGCGGCCGAACTGCTCCATGAGCAGCATGAGTTCGACGGCGCCGCCGTCCAGACCGCCGTCTTCCTCCGAAAACGGCACGGCCGTCCAGCCGAGTTCGGCAAACTCACGCCAGCGATCCGCGCTGAACCCCGTGTCGGTCGCGGCGGCTTCCTGCCTGGAGTCAAAGTCGTATTCGTCTTGGATGAAGCGAGCCACGCTGTCCTGCAGCATGCTCTGGTCTTCGCTAATCGAAAAATCCATGGTGTCGTCCTGGCGTCGTGGCTCTATCAGAGCCCGAGTACGTGTTTGGCGATGATGTTCTTCTGGATCTCGTTGGACCCGCCGTAGATCGACGCCTTGCGGTAGTTGAAGTAACGCAGTGCCGTGGTCGGCTCGCTCGAGTCAACGACGACATCATCGTCGGCCGCGTCGAGCGTGAATTGATCCGGAACGTAGGGCAGGGCGTAGTAGCCCGCCGCTTCCATGTAGAGCGTGTCGAGACGCTGTTGCATCTCGGTGCCCTTGATCTTCAGGATCGAGCTTTCAGGACCCGGTGCCTTGCCCGTGGCGACGGCCGCGAGTGTGCGCAGGTCGGTGTATTCAAGTGCCTTCAAGGCAACCTCGGTGGCGACAAGCTTGCCGCGAAACGTCGCTTGCTCCATGAGCGGCTTGGCGCCGTGCTGCGACGACGAAGCGAGTTCCTTGAGTCGCGCGAGGCGGTACTTGGAACGCGCGACGCCCGCAATGTTGGTGCGTTCGTGCTGCAACAGCACTTTGCCGTAGGTCCAGCCGCGACCTTCTTCGCCGACGAGGTTTTCGACGGGCACGCGTGCGTCTTCGAAGTGGACTTCGTTGACCTCGTGGCCGCCCTCGATCGTGATGATCGGGCGAACGGTGATACCCGGCGTCGACATGTCAGCGAGGATGAAGCTGATGCCTTCCTGGCGGCGCGCAACATCGGTGTTGGTGCGTGCGAGCAGGAAAATCCACTCTGCGTGCTGGCCGAGTGTGGTCCAGGTCTTCGTCCCGTTGATCACGTAGTGGTCGCCATCGCGAACGGCCATGGTTTTGAGCGAGGCGAGGTCGGAACCGGCGCCGGGCTCTGAGTAACCCTGGCACCACCAGACGTTGCTCTCGAGAATGTCCGGCAGGAAGCGCTGCTTCTGCGCTTCGTTGCCATAGGAGTAAATGACAGGGCCAACCATGTTGACGCCGAAAGGCACGACGTCCGGTGCGTTGGCATTGGCCATCTCGATGGAGAACAGGTACTTCTGAACCGGGCTCCAGCCCGTGCCGCCGTACTCGACGGGCCAGTTCACACCCATGTAGCCGTGCTGGGCCAGGATCTTCTGCCAGCGGACGTGGTCGTCCTTGTCTAGGCGGATACCGCGGTTGACCTTCTCGCGAATGTCAGCCGGGTACTCGTCGGCGAAGAAGGCACGGACCTCATCGCGAAACGCGATTTCTTCGGGCGTGAAACTCAAATCCATAGTCGAGACTCCTGCGGTTCGACGGACCCGAAACCCCCCGGGCCGTGGTTACCGCGTCGCGCGTTCGATCGATCTGCTCGATGCATGGCGACGCAGGGTGCGCCCGAGTATAGTCACGGATGCTGCGCTGCACAACTGAGTGATTCGGCAGCGCAAATCGTTGCCTGAGCGGAGATTTTACTTATCATTCCCGCGCGACGATGTCGCCCCCAGAAACCGTATACTTAGCGAGCCCATGAGCACCGAACAGCCTCTTACGCCGCGAAACCCTGACGCCGTTGGTCCGCGCGATCAGCTGGGTCGTGGTCTGCGTGATCTCAGGATTTCGGTGATCGACCGCTGCAATTTCCGCTGCCCCTATTGCATGCCAGTATCGCAGTACGGTGAGGATTACGAGTTTCTGCGTCGTGAGCACCGCCTGAGCAGCGAAGACATTGTTCGCGTCGCGCGCATCGCCGTTGGGCTGGGCGTCACGAAGCTCCGGCTGACGGGTGGCGAGCCTTTGCTTGTAAAGCGTCTGCCTGAGCTCGTCGCGGGCCTCGCAGACATCGATGGCGTGGAGGACCTCGCGTTAACCACAAACGGCATGCTGCTCGCGGACGCGGCACCCGGGCTCAAGGCGGCTGGTCTGCATCGCTTGACGCTAAGCCTCGATAGCATCGACGAGGATGTGTTCGCGCGGTTGAGCGGTGGCCGTGGCGATCTCGCGCGCGTCCTCGATGGATTGCAGGCGGCCGAGGCCGCGGGTTTCGACGGCATCAAGATCAATACGGTGGTGCAGCGCGGCGTCAACGATGCCGGCGTGCTGGGCTTGCTCGAACACTTCCGTGGTTCGGGTCACGTGGTGCGCATGATCGAATACATGGATGTTGGCAACCGCAACGGATGGCGTCGCGACGAAGTGGTGCCGTCACGTGAACTGCTCGAGCGCATTGCACAACGCTGGCCCGTGTCACCCGTAGCCGAGAACTACCCGGGTGAGGTGGCGCGACGCTACCGCTACGACGACGGTGCTGGCGAGATCGGCTTCATCTCTTCGGTGACGATGCCCTTCTGCGGTGGGTGCCACCGTGCCCGGCTGGCCGCGGACGGCACGCTCTACACCTGTCTCTTTGCAACGCAGGGCACCCGCCTGCTCGAACCGATTCGACAGGGCGCCACGGACGCGGAGCTTGAGAGCATTGTGCGTCGGGTCTGGCTGGCGCGTGACGACCGCTACAGCGAGCGCCGTGCTGCGGAACGGCGCGCGGCGCGACCGCGCAAAGTCGAAATGTACCGGGTGGGTGGTTGAGCATGACGGCAACGGGCGACAAGACACTCAGTCACGTAGACGACGCGGGCCAACCCACGATGGTGGATGTGTCCGACAAGGCCGTGACCGCACGGGAGGCTGTTGCCGAGAGCTTTGTCTGGTTGCCGACGGCGCTGCGCGAACGCTTCGCCGATGGCGACTACGCCACCAAGAAGGGGCCTGTGTTCGCGACGGCGATCATCGCGGGGGTCATGGCGGCAAAGCGCACCCACGAACTGATCCCGTTTTGTCACCCACTGGGACTCACGGGTTGCGATATCGACATGGCCATGGACGGTGAGGGTATTCGCATCCGCTGTCGTTGCCGCGTGCAGCACCGTACGGGCGTTGAGATGGAGGCCCTCACGGGCGCCAGCGTAGCCGCGTTGACCGTCTACGACATGTGCAAGGCACTCTCGCACGACATCGAAATACGCGAGACGCGCCTGCTGGCCAAAACGGGTGGCAAGTCGGATTTTGACCGTGGCTGAACGCGCGCTCCTGGCGCTATTGCTGGCCGGTGGCGAAAGTCGCCGAATGGGCAGCGACAAAGCCGCGATCGAAATCGGGAGGCAGACGATGCTGGCTCGCACGGCGGGGCTGGCCGCGGCGGTCACCGACGGCGTTTGGGTGTCGGTACGTGGCGTGGAGGGTTCCGATGCGTTGCGCCGTCAATGGCCTCTGATCGAAGACGCGCCGGAGGGTCAGGGCCCACTGGCCGGCATCCTGGCCGCGTTACGTCACCGCGACGATGCGGACTGGCTCGTGCTGGCCTGCGATTTGCCGCGGCTGGACAGCGCCACGCTGACCGCACTGAGCGCCACGGCGGCGGGTCACCCTGATGCACCGGCTATTGCGATGCGCAGCGAACGTGACGGCACACCGGAGCCGCTGTGCGCGATCTGGCGACCGGCCATGCGCGCGCGTATCGAGGCGCAACTGGCAGAGGATCGGCGCTGCGCGCGCCGCTGCCTGCTCGATGCCGCAGTGCCGCTCGTTGACGCCGTCACGCAGGGCGCGCTGGCCAACATGAATGCTCCTGAAGACCTGGCGGCCGTTCTGGCCGAGGACGTCGCATGAAGACCATAAACGTTCGCTATTTTGCGCTGTTTCGGGAGCGCGCCGGCCGCGACTCGGAAACTGTAGAAACGACGGCCGACGACGCGCTGGCCCTGTTCCGTCAGCTTACCGACCGGCACGGCACGGACGATCCACGTGGCCACTGCAAGGTGGCGATCAACGACGTCATGGCAGACTGGGACAGCCCTGTGGCGGACGGTGACGATGTCTTGTTGTTTCCGCCGGTGGCAGGCGGATGAGCGACAGCGAGATCATGGCGATCAGCGCGACGCCCATCAACACGGCCGCCTTGCGCGCATCACTGGCCGATGTGCGTGCCGGTGCGATCGTCACGTTTGAAGGCTGGGTTCGCAATCTCAATGAGGGGCGTGATGTCGAAGCCCTCGAATACGAAGTCTACGCGCCGCTCGCGGTGACAGAGGGCGAGCGCATCATCGCTGAGGTGCAGCGCGACATCCCGATTATCGCGGCACGCGCTGTCCACCGGTCGGGCGCGCTGGCGCTGGGGGATTGCGCGGTATGGGTCGGGGTCGTATCACCACATCGCGACGAAGCCTTCCGCGCCTGCCGACGGATCATCGACGAGATCAAGGTGCGCCTGCCGATCTGGAAAAAAGAAAACTACTCAGACGGCGAGTCGGGCTGGGTCAACTGCGAGCGCTGTGCCGCTCACGCGCACGGCTGATTAACGCAGACTCCGCGCGCGCAAGGTCTTCGCGCAAATCAATATCAACGGCCGCATTCGGCAGGTCGACGGTTACGACTCGGTCATCGTCAGCAATGATGCGCCGTGCGCCGCGGTCACCGTCGAGTGACAACAGGGCCTCAAAACAGCGTCGGGGAAATACGGCTGGCACCCCGAGAATGCCGTCGTAATGCGCGGCAACGATGGCGTGCGGCGTGGCCCGCGCGGTTTCGAGCAATGCGTCGATGTCGTCCTGGGTCACCAGCACCTGGTCGGCCAGGCGAATCAGGACGGCACCGCAGTTCCTGCCGAGTGCCGACACGCCCGCGGCGACGCTCGTACCCTGGCCGCGTTGCCAGTGGCGGTTGACGACGAAGCCCATCGCTGCATCCGCCGCGGCCTCAATGAGCGCGAATTCGATCTCGCCGAACACCGCCAGTCGCGTGCCCACGGCCGCGTCTTGGGTTAACGAGGCGGCGCGTGCGATCAGCGTCTCGCCGCCGCAGACTGCGAGTAGTTTCTTGCCCTCGAAACGACGTGAGGCGCCGGCCGCGAGCAACACATCAGCAATCCCTGGGTTCACGTGGCCCCATCGGCAATCGCGGAGCTGACGGCCGCGTGCAACGCGGGATTGGCGCACACGAGCAACGACTCGGCGCGGGCGGGATCGAAGCGAGCGAAATGATCAAACGGCTGGCCATCGGGTTGCGTCGACAGGCCGCCCGCCTGGGCCACCGTGAATGCCGTCGCGCCGACATCGAGCAGCGGCGTCGCGCCCATGAGGTAGCCGCCAATCTGGCCGTGGAACACATTGTTCATGCAGTTGCGCGGGTCGCCCGAGACATAGGCACCCAGCGTGTCGTAGACCGCGACGGCTTCGGGCAGCAAGGCAACCCAGTCGTCGGCCTTGTAGACAGCGAGTGTCATCGAGCCGTTGTCGACACGTAGTGTCTCGCGCGCTGCGCCTGTCCGCTGGATGAATGCGCCCGTCTCGAGGTCGGCACCGTAGAACTGACCCCGTGCAGGCATGTAAGACAGCGTGGCTTCGACACGACCCTTCCGGATCAGTGAGATGATGATGTCGAAGTCGTCACCGCGCTCGCGATAGATGCGCGTGCCGTTAATCGGGTCGAGCGCAAGCAGGTACTCGGCGTCGTCTGGGAAGTAGCGTGTGTGGAATGACGCGTCGCGTTCCTCACCCCAGAAGCCCCACGCCGGAAACTCAGCCAGCGCGACGGCCTCGAGGTAGTGCTGCACGCCGAGATCGGCGTCGGTCACGACACTGGTCCACGCGTCACCCGACTTCTCTGGCCGGGATTCAATGCGGTCGCGAATCTCGAGCGCATAGCGGCCGGCTTGCGCCAGCGCAGGCATGAAGACGTCGAAGAAGCGTGTGCTACTCACGCGAGACTCCCGGTCTGGTTGTTCAATCAGTAATGGGGTGGGCGCTCGTCGCCGTCACCCGTCGCGGATCCGCCTTCTATGAGGTCGGCAATGCGTTGCATCAGCAGCTCGGCCCGACGCTCGACGGCCAGGATTTGCTGTTGCTGTGCGTCGATGGCGTCGCGAAGCTCGCTGAGCTCCTGTTCATAGAATGCGATGCGCGTCTCCAGCGCTTCGATGTCCTCGTCATCACTCACGTCGGTTCCTCCTTTGCGAGCCAGTATACTGGCGCCCCGGCGTAACGCCGACTTCCTCACCGCACTGAAGATCGAGACCGCCTGTGTCCCTGATTCGTTTTGACAGCATCCGCGTGAGCTTCGGCGACCGCCCGGTTCTCGAAGACGCCTCGATGGCCATCGAGGCGGGTGAGCGTGTGTGCATCGTGGGGCGCAACGGTGCGGGCAAGTCGACAACGCTCAAGCTCATCGCCGGGCATCTGCAGCCCGATTCTGGCGAGATCATCCGCCAGGGCGATCTGACTATCGGTGAGCTCGGGCAGGCGCTGCCACCGGCGCTCGAGGTGTCGGCCCGGGACTATGTCGCGGGCGCCGTCGCCGATGTGCTCGAGCGGCGCGAGGAGTACGAACGCGCGGCCGCAAGCCTTGGCGCGCAGGGGGATGCCGCGACGCTCGATGCGTTGCAGGCCGAACTCGACGCGGCGGGCGCCTGGACCATCGAACAGCGGATCGAACGGACGGTGACAGACCTCGGTTTGCCCGCTGATGTGCCGCTGTCGAGTCTTTCGGGCGGCTGGCGTCGGCGCGTGGCGCTCGCGCGCGTGCTGGTCACAGCACCAGATGTATTGCTGCTCGACGAACCCACAAACCACCTGGACCTGGAGACCATTGAGTGGCTTGAGAACCGCATCCTGGGATTCTCGGGCAGCGTCGTGTTTATCACGCATGACCGGGCGTTCCTGCAGCGGCTCGCCACGCGTATTGTCGATATTGATCGCGGTCAGCTCGTGAGCTGGCCCGGCGACTACGCTCGGTATTTGCGCTCGCGCGAAAAGGCCTGGGCCGAAGAGGCCGATCGCGACGCGCGATTCGACAAGCGCCTGGCCGAGGAAGAGGCCTGGATCAGACAGGGCATCAAAGCCCGACGCACGCGCAACGAGGGGCGCGTGCGCGCGCTGCATGCGATGCGCGACGAAGCTGCCGCGCGGCGCAAGCGACCGCAGGGCGCGCGGGTGCACATCGAGGGCGCGGATCCCTCAGGGCGTAAGGTTGTTCAACTCCACAACGTGAGCTACGGCTGGTCGGAAGAACCGCTCATTGAGGGGCTGACGCTTGCAATACGTCGTGGCGAGCGCATCGGGCTCGTGGGCAACAACGGCGTCGGCAAGAGCACCTTGCTCAAGCTCATGCTCGGCGAGCTCGAGCCCGATGCCGGGACCGTGAAGCACGGCACCAACCTCGAGGTCGGTTACTTCGACCAGATGCGCCGCGAGCTCGATGACAGCAAGACCATTGCCGAGGTCGTGGGTGACGGCGGCGACTACGTGACGCTGGGCGGCAAGCCGCGCCACGTGGTTGGCTACCTGCGCGGGTTTCTGTTCTCGCCGCAGCGGATCCTGTCGCCCGTGTCGGCGCTTTCGGGCGGCGAGCGCAATCGTGTGGTGCTGGCGAAGTTGTTTACCAGGCCCGCCAACCTGCTCGTGCTCGATGAGCCGACCAATGACCTCGACATCGAGACGCTCGATGTGCTCGAGGCGAAACTCAACGAGTATCAAGGCACGTTGATCGTTGTCAGCCACGACCGCGAGTTTCTCGACAATGTGGTGACGAGCACGCTCGTGTTCGAAAAAGGCGGCCACATCGAGCGCTATGTGGGCAATTACTCGGACTGGCTGCGGCGTGGCCGCGAACTCGAGGCGCAGGCGGCACCCGCAAGTGCGACGGCACGCGAGTCCGGCAGTGCGGCGCGCGCTCGTCGGCAACAGAAGAAGCTGAGTTACAAGGACCAGCGTGAGCTGGACGCATTGCCCGACCAGATCGACACCCTTACTGACGCGCTCGATGTGCTGCGGGCCCAGGTTGCCGACCCGGGATTCTACGAGCAGGACTACGACGCGGCGGTGGCACCTGTGCTGGCCGAGGTCGCCGAGGCGGAAGCGGCGCTCGACATGGCAACTGAGCGCTGGCTTGAACTGGAGTCGCTCAGGGAGTCGCTCGAAGCCCGCTGACAGTGGTGGCGGGGCGCCGAATCAGGCAGACTTCACAGGCTGTAAACACGTGAATCCGGGGGGATTTATGCAGGGCCTCATGATGGAGCGTCAGCTCCTCATCTCGAGCATCGCGAAGCACGCGATGACCTTTCATCCCGACGCCACGATCGTTTCTGTGACCGCCGACAATCCGCGTCACGAATACACCTACCGCGACTGCTTCGGTCGCGCTGCCCAGGTGGCGCAGGCGCTGACGTCACTGGGCCTGAGTCGGGCCGACCGTGTTGCGACGCTGGCCTGGAACGACTACCGGCACATGGAGGCCTACTACGGGATTTCGGGCGCAGGCTATGTCTGCCACACGATAAACCCGCGCCTGTTCCCGGAACAGCTCGTCTACATCATCAACCACGCCGAAGACCGCGTGTTGCTCGTGGACCCGATGTTCCTGCCGCTTATCGACAAGATTCGCGACCAAACGCCGACACTCGAGCACGTCATCGTGATGGGCGGTCCGGGCAGCGTGCCCGAGGGTAGCGACGCCATCGACTACGAGACGTTCATCTCGGGTCACAGCGGCGACTACGAGTGGCCCGAGTTTGATGAAGACACGGCCGCGGCGCTCTGTTACACGTCGGGTACGACGGGCAACCCGAAGGGCGTGCTCTATTCACACCGCTCCACGGTGCTTCACGCCATGGCCGGGCTGCAGCCCGACATCCTTGATATTTCGCGCCGCGACTGCGTGTTACCCGTCGTGCCGCTGTTTCACGTCAACGCCTGGGGCATCCCTTACAGCTGCCCCATGGTCGGCGCGAAGATCGTCATGCCGGGCCCGAAGATGGGTGACGGCGAAACGCTCTACAAGTTGTTGTCAGGCGAGGCGGTCACCCTCGCGCTGGGTGTACCCACCGTGTGGCTGGCATTGCTCGACTACTGCGAAACTGCCGGTGTTCGCCTCGATTCGCTCGAGCGCACGCTGGTCGGTGGCGCAGCGGTTCCGGCCTCGATGATCGAGGCCTTCCGTGATCAACACGACGTCGTGTTGCAGCAAGGCTGGGGTATGACTGAAATGAGCCCGCTCGGCACGGTCAACAAGCTATTGCCCAAGCACGATGGTCTCTCGGACGACGAACGGGTCAAGATCCAGACGAAGGCCGGTCGCGGCATCTTCGGTGTCGAAATGAAGATCGTTGCCGACGACGGCACGGAACAGCCCTGGGACGGTGAAGCGTACGGCGCGTTGCGTGTTCGCGGTCCCTGGATTTGCAGCGCCTACTACCGTCGCGAAGACGAAACGGGTGATACCCACGACGCCGACGGCTGGTTTGACACGGGCGACGTCGCCACGATCGATCCCGATGGCTTCATGGCGATCACGGACCGTACCAAGGACGTGATCAAGTCAGGCGGCGAGTGGATCAGCTCCATCGATCTGGAAAACACGGCCGTAGGGCATCCCGACGTTGCCGAGGCGGCGGTCATTGGTGTCGCGCATCCAAAGTGGACCGAGCGTCCGCTCATGATTGTCGTGCCCAAGCCTGGTGCGACGCCGTCGCGCGACGACATTCTGGGCTACCTCGATGGCAAGATTGCCAAGTGGTGGACGCCCGACGATGTGGTGTTCGTCGAGGAGCTGCCGCACACGGCCACAGGCAAGATCAAAAAGACCACGCTGCGTGAGCAGTTTTCTGACTACCAGCTTCCGGAGACCGGTTCGTGACCAAGACTGCCGCCACAGGCGCCGAGAAAATCCACGCGTTACCGATCTGGCTGCTTGTCCTGGGCGCACTGGCGGCGGGCAGCGGGGGCTGGTGCTTTATCGCACAGCCTCCCAATTCGGCAGGCGGCGCCGTCCTGCTGGCCACGGCCGCCGTGTTGCTGGGCGCTGCCGTGATCGCGCTGCGCAACATGGCAGCGCGTGATCGCGCTGCGGTGTCGCCATGAACGGCGAGGGGCGTTTGCACCAGCGTTTCGCCATCGTCACGGGTGCCGGCGAGGGCATTGGCGAGGCAACGGCACGGCTGCTGGCGCAGGAGGGCGCGACGGTGTTGGCCGTGGACGCAGCCGACACGGGTATCGCCGCCATGTTCAAGCGCATGCCCAATGTCCACAGTGCGGCGATCGATGTCGCCGATGCGGGTGCGCCTGAAGCGCTCGCGGAATTGGCAGATACGCACCTCGACGGCCTCGACATTTTCGTCTGGGTCGGTCCGGAAGCGCCGGCCCCCACCACAGGCGGTGCCGATGATGCGCGTTGGGACCGCACGTTTGCGGTCAGCCTGCGCCCGTCCTACCGGCTCACCCACGCGCTGCTGCCTCGGCTGCGCAAGAGTCCGGGCGGGCGCGTGATCAACGTGGGCTCGGTCTATTCGTCGCGGGGCGCGGCGGGCCTGTCGGCCTACACGGCGGCGCAGCATGGCCTCATGGGGCTGACCCGTGCGTTGGCGGCCGAAGTCGGGCGCGACGGCATCACGGTTAATTGCATCCTGCCCGGCGCGATCATGACGGAGGCAACGCGCGAAGCGTTTCGTCGCGACACGGGGATGCGCGACTACTGGATTCGCAAGGCGGCGGTGGGTCGGCTTGGCGAAGCGCTCGATGTCGCGAAAGCGGCTTTGTTTCTCGCGTCTGATGACGCGGCATTCATCACAGGCACGGGGCTGCACGTCGACGGCGGCGCTATACAGTCCGCATGAACGACGTCACCACACAGCGCTTTGAGCGCTTCGGCGATTTTTATCCGTACTACCTCGAAGAGCACGCGGACCCGCGCTGTCGCGTCATGCACTTTGTTGGCAGTACCGGCGTCATCGGCGTGGTCATTGCGGCCATCGTGACGGCCAACGCCTGGTGGCTGCTCGCGATGCCGCTCGTCGGCTACGGCTTTGCGTGGCTTGGCCACTATGTGTTCGAAAAGAACAAGCCGGCCACCTTCCAGTACCCGCTCTACAGTCTCGCGGGTGACTGGGTCATGTACGCCGACATCCTGCGCGGGCGGATCTCGCTATTTCGCTAGCCGCCCGTCTGGACCTTGATCGCCTCGCTCAGCGCGCGAATGCGCTTGGCGTTGGCGCCGAGATCTGAGGTGCCGACCCGCGATTTCGAGCGAATGTCGACTCGGGTGCCGTTCGCGGTAGCGGTGGCCCTAACCACCACGTCGTCCTTATAGCCATACCAGAACGTCACGTCGGTCCCCTCGAGCAGGTTCTTGCCCGGCTGTGCCACGATGGCCTCGAGACCGATGCTGCGCGCCGCAGCCTCTGCGGCCGTGAGTGCGTCTGCGGGCGATACCCCAGGCAGATCCAGGGGCTGAATGTCAGGGTAGGCTTCCGCCTGCTGCTTGGCCGCTTCCTCGCCTGCGTACTCAGGCGGGTTGGCGGCATCGGCTCGCGCGCCCAGCAGGGCATCGAACTGCGGCGGGTTGACTGTATCGGTCGTGATGTCATGAATCGGCGGCACGCTCTTGGCCGTCATGTAGACGCTCACAAGCTGGGCGACGATGCCGCCGGACAGCACCAGCGCGATGATAGCTTTGGGCATACGGCCGTCCGCGCCTTTACCGATCAACCCGATAATCAGCATGATCACGGCGAAGACCGCGATTAACGCGGCTGCCATGACAACGCGGAAGGCGAGGCTCAGCGGCAACACACCAAAGCGGTAGCCGGGTCCCGACAGGATCACGAAGGCAACGGCGATAAAGGCCGCGAGGATGCCGAGACCAACAACTCGGGTGGGCCAGCGTCGTTCGCTCATGAGGATGCTCCATCGGGAAAGGCGCGGATCATACCGGAGTGTCGCGGGCGTGGTCTAATACGACCCCCTGTAGCCTTACCGAGGAAGCCCGCATGGACCCGGTCCTTGCCGATCTGCAACACCTGCTGACGCTGGAGCGTATCGAGGACAACATTTTTCGCGGCGAGAGCCGTGACATCGGCAGCGCGCAGGTCTTCGGCGGACAGGTTGTCGGCCAGGCGTTGTCGGCGGCCCAGCAGACCGTTGACGACCGCGCCGCGCACTCCTTGCACGCCTATTTTCTGCGGCGCGGCGACATGGATGCCCCCATCGTTTACGAGGTGGATCGTCAGCGCGATGGGCGCAGTTTCTCCGTACGCCGTGTCGTGGCGGTTCAGCACGGCAGGCCCATTCTCAACATGGCGTGTTCCTTTCAGGTGCCCGAGGAGGGCGTCGAGCACCAGTTCGATATGCCGGACGTGCCGGACCCCGAGTCGCTGACTGATTCGCGCGGACTGGCTCACGAAGAGGCTGAAAAGGTACCGGCGAAGATGCGCCGTTTTATGACGGAGGCGCGGCCCTTTGAATTCCGCCACGTCGAGCGGCCCGCGTTCCTCGACAACGAGCCGCGACCGCCGCACAAGCACGTCTGGGTTAAATCGGTAGATCGGTTGCCTGATTCCCCGGACCTGCACCGCTCGATGCTGGCCTACGTGTCCGACTACGAGCTGCTGGGCACCAGTTCACTGCCGCACGGTTTGCCCTACGGCCTGGGCCGCGTGCAGATGGCGAGCCTCGATCACGCGCTCTGGTTTCACCGCCAGCCGCGCGTCGACGAGTGGTTTCTCTATGTGCTCGACAGCCCGGCCTCGACGGGCGGCCGTGGCTTTGCGCGCGGGCGGATTTATACGCGCGACGGCGTACTCGTCGCGTCAACGGCGCAGGAAGGGGTGATCCGAGTCTGGGATACGCCGCGCGAGCCGCCCAGCAAGCCGGGCAACCAGAGCTAACCCAGCGGTTCGAGTCCGTCGCGGAAGCGGTGGGCGTTGGCGACGTAGTGCGCGGCACTGGCGGCCAGCGCCTGGCGTTCCACATCGGTCAGCTCGCGCACCACCTTGGCCGGCGCGCCCATGAGCAATACGCCGTCGGGGAACTGCTTGCCCTCGGTCACGAGCGCGTGCGCGCCCACAAGCGACTGTTTGCCGATGACGGCGTGATTGAGGACTGTGGCACCAATGCCAATCAGGCAGCCGTCACCAATGGTGCAGCCGTGCAGCATGGCCTGGTGGCCCACGGTGACGTCGCCGCCAATCGTGAGCGGAATGCCCACATCCGCATGCAGAACAGACTGGTCCTGAATGTTGCTGCGCGCTCCGATGGTGATGCGCTCGACGTCGCCTCGAACGACCGTGCCGAACCAGACGGAGGCCTCGGCCTGCATTGTCACGTCGCCGATGACGTGCGCGTTGGGCGCCACCCATTGCCCCTGGCCCTCGAAGACGGGCCGTTTGCCGTCGAGCGCATAGATCACTTGGCTTTGCCTTGATCGGCCACCGCGGCGGCAGCCTTGGCCACGGCCTCGGGGTCGCCCAGGAATTCGCGTGACAGCGGCTTCAGGTCGTCATCGAGCGTGTAGGCCATCGGGATGCCCGTGGGGATGTTGAAGCCCGTGATGTCTACGTTGGAGACGCCGTCGAGCATCTTCACGAGCGCGCGCAGACTGTTGCCATGGGCCGCGATGAGGACATCCTTGCCCGCCGTCAGTGCGGGTGCGATCTGCGTGTCCCAGTAGGGCTCGACGCGATCCAGCGTGGTCTTGAGCGATTCACTGGCGGGCAGCCCCTCGATACCCGCGTAGCGCGCATCGTGCTTCGCGTGCCGCTCGTCGTCTTCCTCGAGCACGGGTGGTGGCGTGTCGTAGCTGCGGCGCCAGATGTGCACCTGCTCGTCGCCGTATTTGGCGGCCGTCTCGGCTTTGTTGAGGCCCTGCAACGCGCCATAGTGGCGCTCGTTCAGCTCCCACGCGCGTGTTACAGGGATCCACATCAGGTCCATTTCATCGAGCACGAGCCAGAGCGTGCGAATCGCGCGCTTGAGCACCGAGGTGTAGGCGATATCAAACTGGAAGCCCTGGTCGCGCAGGGTGCGACCGGCTTCACGCGCCTCGGTGATGCCGGTGTCGGTGAGGTCGACGTCCGTCCATCCTGTAAACAGGTTCTTCCGGTTCCAATCGCTTTGCCCGTGTCGGCACAAGACCAGTCTGCCCGCCATGATGTCTCCCTATTGGCTCGTGACGATGTAATTGCCGCGCTGCGCATCGTAGTCGAGCGACAGCAGTTTTTGTTTTTCCGCGGCCTTCAACAGGTCCGCGAAACTCTTGAAGTCGTAGTAGCTTTCCGTGAAGCCCGGATGCACGCGTCGCAAGGTCTGCTTCACCAGCGACCCCCACAATGGGTCGTAGTCGCCCTCCAGCGAGCGCACGATCTCGACGGTCATGTCGATGGCTTCCTGCGACTTGGAGCGACGCGTGGTCTTTTTCTTTTTCTTCCTGCTGCGACTGGCCTCGCGCGCCAGGTCGTCGTAGTAGATGAACTCGTCGCACTGATTGATAAGCAGGTCAGAGGTCGAGCTCTTGATGCCGCAGCCGATGACGCGCTTGTTGTTTTCCTTGAGCTTGGCCGCAAGCGGCGAGAAATCGCTGTCGCCCGAGATCAACGCGAAGGCGTCGATGTGTTGTTTGGCGTAACAGAGGTCGAGTGCGTCAACGACCATGCGGATGTCGGCCGAGTTCTTTCCGCTGACCTTGGTCTGCGGGATGTCGATGAGCTCGACGCCCTGCTCGTGGAACGCGCGCACAAAGCTTTGATAGCGGCTCCAGTCGGAGTAGGCGCGCTTGTAGACGAGACGACCTTTTTGCAGCAGTCGACGCAACACAAGGTCGATGTGGAACTCACCGCCCGCGGTATCCTTGGCGCCCAGCGCCAGGTTTTCGAAATCGATGAAGACGGCGATCAGCTGTTCGTCGGCCATGTCGGCTAGTCCTCTTCGGTGAGCTGCGTGAATTCGTCGACGGCCACGGTCAGCGTTGCGAAATCGGGATTCGCATTCTCGCGCATTTGCTCGACGAGCTGCAGCATGCGCTCAAAGCCCGTGGCGTCCGACGCCACGAGGTCCTCGATCGAGTCTTCCCTGGCTTCGCACTGGTTCAGTGAGTGCACGCGGCTGGTGAGCTCGCGTTGGGCGCGCATGGCGCTGTCGCGCAGTGTGCCCCGTGCGCGCGACTGCCAGCGACCATCGACCGTCAATTCATCAATGGACTGGCGCAGCCAGTCGAGCTGCAGGCGCTTGCCCAGGCCGAAGTAGACGGCAGCGATGGTGTGCGTGTCGCATTGACGCTGCTCGGCGAGGCGCACGATTTCGAGCGCATCGGTGATGTAAGTCAGCGCGCTGACGCGCCCGGCGAGCTTGGTCGGCACACCCATCCGTGTGTGTTGTTGGTGCAGCGCCTTGAGTCGTTCCTGGCCGTGCTGTGACATGAGCTCTGGCAGGTCCTTGAGGACGCGCTGTAGCGGAGCCCGAAGGGTTTCCACCAGGTCGTATGGAAACTCGGCGTCGTAAGTGCGCAGCAGCCAGTAGCAGGCGTGGCGCAGTTTGCGCGCCACCTCGAACATCATCGAATACTGGATATCTGTTGGGATCCGGGTGTCGAGCTGCTCGATGTCGATCCAGATCGCGCGCGCACCCGTGAGGTCGCGCGCCAGCTCGTAGGACTGAGCAACACAGTTGATGGAATAGCCCGTGTCCTGCTCCGCGCGAATCGGGAATACCGGTCCCATGCGATTGACGATGCTGTTGGTCAGCAGTGTCGTGATGATCTCGCGACCGAGTTGGTGGTCGCCAATGAGTGCCCCGTAGCGGCGCTGCAGGGCTTTCGGGAAGTAACGCTTGAGCTCTTCGATGTGCGCCGGCTTGAGTTCGCTGGGTGACTCCGAGAGCCGTCGGTACAGGTCGAGTTTGGCGTAGCTCAGAATGACCGAAATCTCGGGGCGTGTTAGCCCCTTTCCATTGCGCTTGCGCTCGTCGCAAGCCTCGTTGTCGGGCAAGTGCTCGAGTGCCCGGTTCAGCAGGTCGGACCGCTCGAGAGATTCGATGAGCAAACGATGTTCCGGGAATCGCGATACCGCGCGCGCTTCCATCATGCTGATCGCCTGCGTTTGCAGGTAATTGTTGCGCAATACGAGGTCGGCGACGTCGTCGGTCATGTCCGCGAGCAACTTGTTGCGCGCGCGCTCGCGCAATCCGCGCTCCTCGGCCACCAGCCTCAGGAGGATCTTGATGTTGACCTCGCGGTCCGAGCTGTCGACGCCGGCCGAGTTATCGATAAAGTCGGTGTTGATGCGCCCGCCGGCTTGCGCGTATTCGACGCGGGCGAGTTGGGTGAGCCCAAGGTTGCCACCCTCGCCAACGACCTTGCAGCGCAGGTCCTTTGCGTCGATGCGCAGGGCGTCGTTGTGTCGGTCGCCGACATCAGCATCGGATTCGCTGGTGGCTTTGACGTAGGTGCCGATGCCGCCGTTCCAAAGCAGGTCGACGGGCATCTTCAGGATGGCGCTGATGAGTACCGGTGCGCTGAGCGACTTCTCATCGGTATCGAGCAGGCGCTGCATTTCGGGCGACAACGGAATCGACTTGGCGTCGCGCGAGAACACGCCGCCACCTTTTGAAATGAGTCGCGTGTCGTAATCGGTCCACCCCGAGCGCGGCAGTGCAAACAGGCGCTGGCGCTCAGCGAAGCTGGCCGCAGCGTCTGGGTCGGGGTCGATGAAGATGTGCAGATGGTTGAAGGCGGCCTGCAGACGCAGGGTCTCCGACAACAGCATGCCGTTGCCGAACACATCGCCTGACATGTCGCCGATACCGGCGACTGTGAACGCATCCTGCTGGGTGTCGACGCCCATCTCGCGGAAGTGTCGTTTGACCGCCTCCCAGGCGCCGCGCGCCGTGATGCCCATGACCTTGTGGTCGTAGCCGGCCGAACCGCCCGACGCAAACGCGTCGCCAAGCCAGAAATTGCGGCCGACGGCGATGGCATTGGCGGTATCGGAGAATCGTGCCGTGCCTTTGTCGGCGGCGACGACGAGATAGGGGTCGGGACCATCGTTGGCCACGAGCTGCTCGGGCCGCTGCGCCTCGCCGTCCACGAGGTTGTCGGTCAGCGAGAGCAGGGCGTCCACAAATAACTGATAACACGCGGTGACCTCGGCGCCGATCGCGTCGCGGTCGCCCGTGGGCAGCTGTTTCGGGAAAAAACCGCCCTTGGCCCCGGTGGGGACAATGACTGTGTTTTTGACGGTCTGGGCTTTCATGAGCCCCAAAACTTCGGTTCGGAAGTCCTCGCGCCGGTCTGACCAGCGCAGACCACCGCGCGCCACGTCACCGGCCCGAAGATGGACGCCCTCAACACGCGGCGAGTAGACGAAAATCTCATGCATGGGGCGCGGCAGCGGGGCCTCATCAATGGACTCGGTGGCGAGTTTGAAGGCAATCGTTGGCGCGGGTTGCCCCAGAACATCGCGCCAGTAGAAATTGCAGCGCCGTGTCGCCTGCATCGTGTTGAGCATCGCGCGCAGCGCCCGGTCGGCGTCCAGGCTGTCGGCATCGCGAACGGCCGCCTCGACGGCGCGGAGTCGCTCGATACGTGCACCCGCGACCGCGTCGGAGCTCGGGTCAAATCGTGATTCGAACCAGCTGACCAGCGCACTCGCGAAGTCGTTGTGGTCCGCGAGAATGTCTTCGAGGTAGCTCTGACTGAATGGCAGGCCAAGTTGCAGGAGGTATTTTGCGTAGGCGCGAATGAGCGCGACATTTCGGCTGTCGAGACCTGCCGAGAGGATCAGGCGGTTGAAGCCATCGGCCTCGGCATGGCCTTGTAGTTGTGTGGCGAATCCGATGGCGAGCTTGTGCACCACGGCGCGCAGCTGGGCCGCGGACTTGTCGACGATGGGCACGACTTCGAAGTCCTGAATCCAGGTCGGACTCGCACCCGTTCGCAGATGATATGGCCGCTCGTTGATAACGCGCAGCCCCAGGTTTTCGAGCAGGGGCAGGGCGTCGGATAAGGCGATGGGATCGTCGAAGCGGAAGACACGGAAGCGGATGCCTGCGACAGGCCCACGGGGCTCAATGTGCAGGTCGAACGCCCTCAGCGCGCTGGCGTCGCCCGCCAGCAGTGTGTCCAGGCGTTGAATGTCGTGACAGGCCTGTTGCGCGTCGTGGTCTTCCTCGTAGGCGAGCGGAAAGATGCCGCCATAGGTTTCGAACAGGTCGGCGCCGCGTTCCTCACCGAAGTTGTCGGCCAGCGCGGTGCGAAGCCGGTCGCGCCAGGTGACGACGGCGTCCGCAATAGTCGCCTCGATTTGTCGAATTGAAATGTGCGGCTTCTTGCGACCGTCGGCGTAGACGAGCAGGTGGACGCGGGCCAGTGTCGCTTCGGACACCTGTGCCGTCGACTCTACGGTGTTGCCGTTGAGTGCCTTGAGCAGAATCTGCTCGGTTTTCTGGCGAACCTCGGTGTTGTACTTCTCTCGCGGCACGAACACGAGGCAGGAGTAGAAGCGGTGAAATGGATCACGCCGCAGGAACAGTTTGACGCGACGACGGTCCTGCAGGTTCAGGATGCCCGTGGTCGTGCGCAGCAAGTCTGAGATGCTTGCCTGGAAGAGTTCGTCGCGCGGGTAGTTGCTCAGAATGTGAAGGAGCGCTTTACCGCGGTGCCCCGTCGGGTCAAGGCCCGCGCGATCCAGGATGCGGTCGACCTTGCCGCGCACGAGCGGAATCGACGCAGGATGTTCGCTGTAAGCCTGTGAAGTCAGCAGGCCAATGAAGCGACGCTCGCCGTTGGGCTTGCCGTCGCGCCCATAGGTCTTGATGCCGACATAGTCGAGGTTGCTTTCGCGGTGAACGGTCGCCCGTGAGTTCGCCTTGGTCAGCAGTACGATGTCCGGCGACCGCCGGAAACGCTCCATGGGCGTCGTGACTTCATGCGCACGGCCGCGTCGACCAGGAATTCGTTTGACGCCCAGCGCGGAGCGGCCCACGGGTCGCAGCGTCTGCGCCTCGCCACTGTCATCGAGCCGATATTCGCGGTAGCCGAGGTAGGTGAACTTGTCATCGTTGAGCCAGCGCAGGAGCTCGACCGTCTCATCGCGCAGCGCTGCATTGGCGGGCTTGATCTTCTCAATGTCCGCAATGGCGTCAGCCATCTTGGCGCGCATCTTCGACCAGTCGGCGACGGCGGCGCGGATGTCGCCAAGCGTACGCTCCAGCGCCTCGCGAATGACCTCGAGTCGATCTGGCCGGCTCTCGCGCCGGATGTCGAAGCGGATGAAGGACTCAATGTGCCCCGTCTTTGCGCGGCGCGTGAGTACGTCCTGCAGCGAGCCCTTGGCGGTGCGGCGCACGCGAATCAGCGGGTGAATCGTGAGTTGGATGTCGCAGCCAACGCGTCCGAGCGCCATGCTCAGTGAGTCGACGAGAAAGGGCATATTCTCGTGCACGAGCTCGATGACGGTATGTGCCGACTCCCAGCCATGCTTGCCGAGCGTTGGATTGTAGATCCGCAGTGCGTGTTCACCGGGGAGCAGACGTCGCGCATGGCTGGCGTGCGCGAGTGCCGCATTGGCCAGCAGCGCCGGGTCCTCGTCGGCGATATCGTCGACGGCGACGTTCCTGAAATATTCGGCGCAGAATCGTCGGAACTGGTCCGGATTCTTGAAGGGTGCGTGTTTTTCGGCGGCGCGACTGATCGCCTCGATCAGCGCTTCCTGTTTATCGGTATTGCGGCGCTTGGGCGCTGGCATGAGCCTCTCCGCGGCTGACGCTGTCCCGTGTGCGTCGCCGCTGTCGTGCGGACGGCGCGAGTATACATCAGCTCGCCGGTTGCGGGGTCTCGACGGGTCGCTGCGAAGACCGTGACGCCAGGCGTTGCGCCTGCGCCGCGCACTGCTAAGCTCGTTGGTTTTCAGCCCCCCGTGGAGGGCCAGCGCGATGACCAGGCGCGAAATGGAAGCGGGTATCGTCACCGACCTTACCCGGCGACAGAATTACTCGGCGTATCTGCAGCTCGAACGGCTGCTCGAGTGCCAGCAGCCGCTCAGTGATCCGGCGCATCACGATGAGATGCTGTTCATCATCCAGCACCAGGTGGCCGAGCTCTGGATGAAACTCGTGGCGCACGAGATTGAAGCGGCCATGCGCATGCTCGAGGCCGACCGCCCGGGCAAGGCCGTGAAACACCTCGCGCGCGTCAAGGAAGTGCAGAAGCAGCTCTATGCGCAGTGGAGCGTGCTCGAAACGATGACGCCCAGTGAATACGCCGAATTTCGCAGTGTCTTCGGTCGCGCGTCGGGGTTTCAGTCGCCGCAGTACCGACACCTCGAGGTGCTACTCGGGCAACGCAACCGACGCATGCTGGCTGTGTATGAGCATCTGCCTGAGTGGCATGCGCGTCTCAGTGACGCTATCGAATCTCCGGGCCTCTACGACGTGTTTCTGCGCTATCTCTCGCGGCAGGGGCACGCGATACCGGCGCACGCGCTTGAGCGCGATTTCACGGATACGCGAGCGGTCGATGCCGATGTCGTGGCCGTGCTGCGGGTCATCTACGAAGATCCGCAAACGCATTGGGACCTCTACGAGATGTGTGAGGCGCTCGTCGACATCGCGAACAACTTTCAGTTTTGGCGCTTCCGGCACATGAAAACCGTTGAACGCATCATCGGTCACCAGATGGGCAGCGGTGGATCGACGGGCGTGTCGTTCCTGCGCCGCGCGATAGAGCAGGAGTTCTTTGAGGAACTTATCGCCGTGCGCACCGAGATCCACCGCGACACATTGGGACGTGAGGACTGACCGCCTTCAGACGCGCGGTGCCCCAATCAGGTGGGTTCGCGCCAGCATGCGTTCGAGCAGCGTATTGAGCGTTTCAATTTCCTCTTCGCTGAAACCTTCAAGCAGATCCGCCTCCATGCGGATCGCCAGTGGCGCGACCTGGTCGTAGACAGCACGGCCTTCATCGGAGAGGTGCAGGATCGAGCGGCGCCGATCCTGGTCGGCAAACTCACGTGTGATCCGCCCCGACTTGAGCAGACGTGCCACGGCACGCGACACGGCCACTTTGTCCATGAGCGTCTTCTCGGAGACCTGCGCTGCGGACATGCCTGGCGTGCGTGCGATGACGGCCATGACGCGCCACTCGGGAATCGTCAGGTCAAAGCGCTCGTGGTAGGCCGAAGCGATCGTGCCGCTGACGGTGTTCGACAGGATCGAGAGGCGATAGGGCAGAAAATTCTCGAGCGCCAGCGTCGGGCGGTCGTCATCCCCGTTTTCGGTGTCGCGTTGCGTCATCGCTGTGCTCCTGCAGCTGCCTCGTCCCTAGTATGCCACTGCCGGCGCGGCCCTGGGTTTCAGGGTCGGTGCGGACTCGCATGGTAGGCGGCGGTTTGCATTTCGGTGAGGCGACTACGCGTGCGTTCGAATTCGAAATCGAGTCGTTGCCCGACATAGAGCGCATCGACGGGCACCTTGGCGGCAACGATGAAGTTGACGCGGCGGTCGTAGAATTCATCGACCAGTGCGATAAAGCGTCGCGCCGCATTGTCGTCCTTGCCATCCATTTGCGGCACGCCGGAGAGCAGCACGCTGTGCAGCCGACGCGCGAGCTCGATGTAGTCGTTCTGGCTACGTGGGCCACGACACAGCACATCAAAGTCGAACCAGCCTACACCGGCCGCCTTGGCGCGCAGGGGCAGGGGTCGGCCGGCGATCTGGATCGTGTCGGGTTCGGGCGCGACCTGGTCCGTGAGCGCCGTAAACGCATCGTGTAGCGCTTGTGCCGCGGTGTCGTCGTCGGGCGTCAGGTAGCAGGCCGCGCGCTCGAGTACGCGCAGCCGGTAGTCCACGCCGCCGTCGACCTCGATCACAGCGCAATGTGTTTCGAGATGGGCGATCGCCGGCAGAAACCGCGAGCGCTGCAGACCGTCACGGTAGAGCTCGGCGGGCGGTGCGTTGGAGGTTGCGACAAGCACCACACCCCGCGCCGTGAGGTGCTGTAGCAGCCGTCCAAGGATCATCGCGTCGGCAATGTCGGAAACGAAAAACTCGTCAAAGCACAGGACATCGGCCTCGGCTGCAATCCTCTCGGCAACGTCGGCAAGCGGGTCCTCACGGTTGTCGAGCGGCTTCAGCGCTGCGTGAACGTCGTACAGGAAGCGGTGGAAATGACTGCGCTTGGCGGCAACGGGTGGCAGTGCTGCATGGAACAGATCCATGAGAAAGGTCTTGCCGCGACCCACGCCCCCCCAGAGGTACAGGCCCTGCGGCACGGGCCGCTCCTGCGAAGGCCGCCACCAGCGCCGCCTCTGGCGCGCAACGTGGCGCGCCAGCAATGCTTCGCGCAACGATTCGAGTCGGTCGATGGTTGCCCGCTGGATCGGGTCGTCGCACCAGCCTTCCCGGGCCAGGTGTGCCTCGTAGCACGCGTGCAGCGTGTCGGGTTGTGCGGGCGCGTCGTCCAAGCGCTCGTCTCCGGTTCATTTCTGGCGCGCAGTGTAGCGTTTGGCGGCGCCGGGCGGGCGTCTTGTTGCAGTGCAGCGAAACGGCCCCTTTGCTAGACTGGCGCGCCGTCGCCCCACGCTGGGGCACACGTTGTGTAGCGCTTACGGAGACAGCATGACCACAGAACGCGAGTCGATGGAGTTTGATGTCGTCATCGTCGGTGGGGGGCCTGCGGGGCTTGCCGCGGCCTGCCAGCTACAGAAGCGGGCCAACGAAAACGGGCAGGAACTCTCGGTGGTCGACGTCTCATAAAAAACAAAATACGGAGCACGCGGTCTGTGGGGCGGCGTGTGCGCGGCGCGGGCGATGAAGGAGGTGTTCCCGGCGGGGCAGGGCGGGGGGGGGGGGCGTGCGGCGCGGG
>ERZ1740065.150-NODE-150-length-31685-cov-12.810528_pt1 | contig 31685 bp, 30 predicted proteins | sample MGYA00581738_ERZ1740065 | MGnify/ENA primary metagenome ERZ1740065 (study PRJEB43018, sample SAMN04849749) | marine metagenome | isolation source: floating plastic debris | place: Pacific Ocean | collected 2008-09-01 | study: EMG produced TPA metagenomics...
GCTGTTTGGTTTTCTTCTCTGTGTGATTTTCTGGTTGTTTTTCTTCTCGGTTCGCTTGTCTGGGAGGTTGGCTTTTTTGAGTGCGTTTGTGGGAGGGAGGCAGTGTAGATGGGGTGAGAGGGAGGGAGGCAGTGTAGATGGGGTGAGAGGGAGAGATTGAGTTATGATGCTGGTACTTTGAAATAGTGTCACTCATGCATCTGATCTGATTTATCATGTCAACGCTGGCGAGGCATGACAAGTGCCAGTCAGGTAGTTGGCAGCTGGCGAATTGCTTTCTGCTACTAGTTTCCCTTCCATTTACCCTCGGAACAAATCAAATATGCTTCAGTGGTCGGTCCACTTTAATCATTCTCCACCTGCAGGACACATATGCAGGACCTGAAAGATGTTACTAACAACGTACACTACGAAAACTACCGATACAGAAAATTGGCAAATGTGTCCGTCACAGACGGCAAGGTCAAGGATGGATCAAAGTAAGTTGGGACGTACTAAGTCGTGGTGTGTCTGTGTCCATCGTGGCTGTGTGCTGTGATTCGTCGCTTTGCATTGGCTAAGTTATTGTGCGATATTTTCTAAGGTCTGGAGTTGACACAGATTCGTAAGTGTTAGCTTTAGTTTCACACTGCTGGCTGGGTGAAGTTGGTGGCGCGGGTGTGATGGCCAGTTCACGCCTAAGACTTTCTTCTATCGCACAATCACTGCATGCTCTGTCCCCTGGCCCACAGTCTATCATACAATCACTTGTCTCATCAGTGTCTGCTCTCTAACCACGCGTCACAACTTCTTACAATGGTCACGGGACATACTCTATATCCACCCGAGATCTCAGTCTATTCGTTTCTTCAATCACCAGAGACCCGCTCACGCAGATGGAAGAAGAGAGGCGAGAACATAGGCAGAAGATGAAAAAGATGGAAGCTGAGATGGAGCAAGTGTTTGAAATGAAAGTGAAAGAAAAAATGCAAAAACTAAAGGATTCCGAGGACGATGTATGTACAGTTGTCTTCAGAGTTACTGTGGCAGTAAAGAACCTCTTAGGGAACTTGCTTTGTGTGACATTTTGTTCACAGTGTTAAAGTATAATGATGCGTGTAGTGGTCCATCAAACTCTGGCTCTGGAATCTGAGAAACTCGGCAACTTCACAAAAAATGACAACAAAAGCAAAAATTGTCGTTCTTAGTACACCACAGCCTTGATATGTGTAGAGCCGCTGGTTAACACACTACATGCTGCTTACAGCTACAGCGGCGAGCCGGTCAGATGAAGAAGAGCCTGGAACAACATGAGCAGGAGTTAGATCACAGGCGGAGGGCGTTCCTCGAGGAGAAGAAGCTGTGGGAGCTGCAGAACAAGACTGACAGCGCTGATAGAGAGTAAGTAGTCCATCTTCCTCCTCCGCTCAGAACAGTGTTTAAATCCTTCGTTTGACGGCAGCGTGATTTTGTTGACGGTGGCAACTTTTACAGCGGGTCGATGTCACCCAGGTTTGTTTACAGTAGAACTGGTGTACGTCTGCATTGAAAGCAGAGTGGTTTCTTTAGACAGTGTAACTGTTAGACTGAACTAGCAAGCATGGGTTTACGATGTCTGGCAGGTGTTAGCATGTGCCTGAAGTTTAGAGAAGACAGCTTTTTATTGCTCACCAGTGACGTGCCATGTGGTTGGTGTTGTATCTGCTGCTGTATTGACGGCAAAGTATCACAGATGTTTTATTTGTCCCGAGTGAGACACTTTGCGGTGTTATTTGGTGTTATCTACTAACGTTGCGCTGGCGCATAGACCAGCTGGTGTCCCTTGATCTCTGGTCTTACATGTCACATGTCACATCTTTGGTCTTACATGTTGTACTCTCTGTTTCAGAGTTATGAAGAATAGAAAGAAAGGACTATTCTAATTGGATGCTCAACACGCAAACACGATTAATTCTATGACACTTCTATTTTTTCACACCGCCATTTCTATTTCTATGTTGATTCAATTTTCATCCCGACGTTTGGGATCCAATGCCCTGTCTGACAGCTCGCACTACCGATTTAGGTCGGGTCAGTCACACCCCGAACACTAGTAAAGGCCATGTCACACGGGTACTAGCTGTCTCCTTCGCAGCATAGACTATGAGAAACATTGTTGTTATAGTTTGTACATACTTAATGAGTTTTTTGGTACGTTCAACAAATCAGTATGTCTATTTAAGTATTTCCTCAGCTATTATTGATGTTAGTGTTACGTTCCAGCATGAAATCACTGTTTCATGCTATCACGATATTTTGAATGTGGTTATGTTAGTATAAATAAACAGTACCGCTATGACTATAGATACTAGTGTGTATTTACAAAGACATCAATATCACACAACACTATAAAAATATGAAGTAAAGATGGACCATCGGATGGAGCGAGTCACTATCACAATATTGCATACTGTTTGTAGTAGTTCACACATTGCTATTCCTCCTCACGTTGAGCCTTGGGTCAGTTCATCCAGGTCTGGCACCTCGACACGCTTCAGTGGCTTGAGCTTACCTGAAGCTGATTGGTCAATGGCAATGTGAGAGAGGGGACAACTCTTATACTAGACTACCATTTCATTATGAGCATACCTTGCAATGGAGGTAGGTGCTTCATGACATCAACATCTGCGGAGCCATTTTGGTGCCGGAAGGGAGGCAGCAATGCGCCGCCATTGAGAGATCGAGGACTGACGGATCCTAGTTTCGTTCCGATCGGGACGTCAGCCGCACCCAGGACGCTGCCCTCTCGATCCGGCTCGGCTATGTTCCTCTTGTCTAACACTTTCTCTGATGCCTTGTGTGCCGGAGGCACTGGATGGTAAGGGGAGACAATCAGCGAAAATCTACGCCCCGATTGTATCGACTCAGTAGACAGTTGTTATGTACCTATGTCAAAGTCATCGGCAGCGGCGTCTGCACGCGTCAGCTTGGCGCCTTTTGACAGCCGCTCAATGAAGATAGCAATGTGTTTCTTGAGCTTGGTTGTATCACCACTGATGGTGACCATATCTGAGTTTACACTCATGTCTTTGGCAGTTTTGGATAGTTTAGTACGGAGCTGATGAGTCAATGCTGTGTCCACCATCTCCTCCCAGCCCTGCAATAATAGCATCAGCATTGGTACTAGCATCATATGTCCTTTAGCGACGATGTTGAACTCAGCATTGATGCCAAACAATATTTTGAGAAAATCACACGACTGCTGAGAATAAAATGGCAGAGCGAAAGTATAGGAGCTCATCTATCGACAGCGTCCGAAAGAACTTACATAGTCGCATTGCACCTGCAGCACGTATTTGAGATGAGACTTTCCTTTCAAATGATCATTTTCAGCATTGAGAGCGCCAGCACGTACCTGTTCACCGTTGTCAATGATGTGTGGAGTGAGGACGGACTGCAGTACATCGTAATCTGTATCACTAAGGTCACAAGAGAGCTTGACTAGATAGTTGAGGAGGCGGGTGGCACTGCTGAGGTTGGTGGCTGCTCGATACAGCGTCTTCTTGTTATCTTCTGCGTGCTCGGCGATCGCCACCAACTGACCACATACCGAGGAATAATTAGTGCTGAGTTTCAGTCAGTCTGAGAGATGAGACCAGTATTACCCACCTGTCTAAATGAGCCTTCAAGTAGTGTGTCAAGGTAGGCTAAAGGTGAAGGTGTTTTGTCCTTGAACCGTGTCAGCAGACGCCTCTGTATAGCTCTGAACTGAAGAGCGCGTTGTTCCAGCAGCTCCTTGTACTTGAGCGAGTGCATACGGTACTGAGACAAATCAATCAAGCTGAATTCTCAGGCACTCAGCTATCAGTAGACATAACGTTATGACATAACGCTACGTAGCCATATTTACCTCAAAGTGTGCGTCGACTGACTCAAAGTATTCCTGCAGAGGTAGCGAGCCGGAATGTGAACATTTCAGACCGCTGTGTTTGCCAAAGTGTGCTGAGAGCCTGTCGATGAGCTCCTTGGTCAGCAGCCACATGGAGGCAAAGTCGTCAGACTGTAGCCTGTACCTCTCTGTTGGCAGACAATAAGTGTTATTTTACTTTTCCTGAAATTCTTTGAGCAACGAAATGAAGCTAATATTAACACCGATACCAATACTAATACAAAATCCAATACTAACACCCATACTAATACTAACACCCGTACCAATACTAATACAAACCCCAATACTAATACTAATACTCATACTTACGAGATGTCTTTGACGCCAGCATGGTAACAATAGGGCCGCCATAGAATTGGAAGCCGAGTGCTGCTCCCTGGCCTCCCGCATTCATACCTAACATATCTGGAACACAAACTAACATTTGAGCAGCGCTATAAGGAGATAATGATGATGTGTACATAACTAATGAAGACATTTGAATTTTGGGAGTCGGTCCAAACGGAGACATGTGACATGTATTAATTCGACTCCATTAGCTAATGATCCATAGAAATTATCTCATTTTGTGGTCACATGATCAATGACATCGGCAATCACCATCCATCTGCGAGGTTCAGCAGATGGTGATATGATAGACAAGATTGAGTCTGATAGGCGACATCGAAGGAAAGCTTGCTGTATATATTACTTCACTACACTGATGCATTGTGGGTAGAAGATCAGCAGACGTGTGGTGCATCTCTCACCTGGGAAAATGTCATTGAGATTTACAGGAGGTTTGTTGGTATCTATGGTAACTTTGAACATGGCTGATTTGATGGGCGGCGCCGGCTTGACAGCTAACTTGAATGGCAACACAAATTGTGACTGCAGAACCCTCGGAGCTCCTGTAGTATAGAGAGAAGTCAAGCAATGCATTTCAAAGTAGGCCTTACAAAGTTATCAGTGGAAAGTTCACCTGCGGAGTTGGTGTATTTGACACTGACATCAACGCGGAGGCTGGCAGGGAGGAAGTTATACCTCATGAAGATGGGCACCATGATGACAGCGGGACCGCTAGAGCCTAAATCAATCAGTCACTCAGTCATAGGCTCAAGTAGCGATAAAGGGAAGGGCTAAAACTCATCACACTGACTTATAGATGGGAATTCAAACTCCGTCTGAGTTGTGGCTAAAGGCTTCTCGACTGCCAAATTTACCACCACATTCGATGTCATCATCTTGGCCTTGACCTCAATCTAAATTAGGTCGCATTATCAGATTCAGCAGAATAACAGTAAGTATTTTCAATAAAATACCCTACCTTGACAGTGATGGACGGAATGGGGTCATTGTCATTGAACTCCACACCTTCTGCTTGCTGAAAGAAATAAGAATTCAATGTCTGAAAATCGATGACATCATTGCAGAGCCAGTGGATAGATTTCCATCATGGGAGAGAAGAAACCATAGAATCACACTGTGATATCAGCTCAGCTGCAGCAGACGTCGCTTGTGGCCAGCCAATCATAGCCAATCATGGGTTGACAGCAGACTTACATCACAGAGACAGTGTGTGTGTACATATGAATATTCAGGTCAACCTAGCTATCGTGATTTTGAATTTTTAAAGTTTAATTTAAATATTTAATACCAGTATCCAAACTGAAAACTAGGAACCAGATCTGTAATTCATAGAAATTTCGGCATTTTTTACTGTCATGTCGGTACGCATCATGAATTATGATATTCAAATTTTGTCCGCACTTAAAACAGGCGCACCTGTTTTTGTCCGCACTTAGTGCAGACAGAAACTACTGACATAAAAGTAAAATATGCCGAAATGGCATAGGAGTTTAAAACTTCCAATAGCATTTGACCTTGATTAGATTGGCAGTTGAAATTCAGGTGAGTTACAATTTAATTTTCTTAATTTCATGAGAGAAAGTTAATATCTAGCGGCAATACTCACACAACTCGAGCAGACCATCACATCTCAAAGAAGTTTCAATAAAATGATGTCACAAACTCAACCTCGCTAACCTTTGTGGATTCATGATAATAAATCAAATAAACGGAGGCGAGAACATAGGAGACAAATACATGCCGAATGAATGGCATCATCTATCGATAAAGAATTGGTCAGGTTTCAGCTGTCGGCCACTACCTCATGCTTATAGTAATGATAAATAATGAGGCCACACCAAAACGTGACGCAGTGGGACATACGGATGGAATCATAAGTGTGACGTGACATAACGCTAATTCAAGAAGTATTGCCAGCTAATGATAAGACAGCGAGTTCGTGAGTAGCGTAAGTCTCGCAGTGCACTTACACGTTTCAGCAAAGCACCGTAACCTACTTGTACCATCTGATCAAACTCTTGATCAGAAAACTCAAAGTTGCGGAATTGGATGTCAAACGCTTTCTGGGTAAACAAGGAAACAGGGTGGGATAAAACATCTACAGGCACTAGTGGAGGTCTCTGGTAGCAAGTGTGCATATGAATCCTGATCAGGAGAAGAGATACGAAAAGGTCAAGGATGAACACTCACCGACGGGGAATCAAGTGACGACGGTACGTGAACAGCCACCATCAGGTCATCTTCAGGTAGTTTGCTGGGCATTATTGCTAGCAAAAGTCAACGCACATTAGACCTGGTTACATGGCCATCAAAGTCACATGACCATCAGAGTCATATGACTGTCAAAGTCACATGACTATCAGAGTCGCACGGCTATCAAAATCACATGACTGTTAGTCACATGACAAGGAATACCTTTGTTGGAATTCTCTCGTATTATCTGCTGATACTTCTTGATCTCGTTGGCAAAGTCATCGTACCTGGTCTCACGGTACTGAGTGGACGGCATGACCATCATGGCGGGGTCCGTACCCAAGTAGTGAACCGACAGGTGACCCTGCTCATCTATGGTTGTAATGCCACCTGCCACCGATCTGACAACAGAGTCAAAATGCTCTAACACGCTGCCACACGCCGCTGACTTGTAGTCTAGTACCAAGGTGAGTGCTTACTTTACGGAGCACATGCCTATATGGACAGGGGTGTGGTTCAGCTGAGCGGCCCATTTGAGCACTGAGTCGTTGTAGATCATGAGAGTCTTGGTGTTCGTTGCTATCATGTACTGCACGCTGTCAGTTGTCTTGCCGTAGCATTTCATGCAGCGAGGACTGTACTCTAACTTCATCATGAATTTGAGAGTTCCGAACTCAGTCACACAGAATACGCTCCGCTCGCCTACATAGAAACCAAAGGTATGATAGCGATTGCCATCACAGCACGGAGTTTGAGAGACAAAGGAAAGCAGTATCTCAGTCTATCTAGAGCCTGATTCACATAGTAACCACTGCCATAGAGCCATAGAGATGTTATAGGAAGGCTAATAGAGCCCTATATCCCCCCCTACATCTCTCATTTCCATATTATTCTAAGGCTACAGCCCGACCAAATAAAGGAGAAATCACAACAAATAAGCCAACCAAATTGATTATTATAGAGCGGCGATTTCAGGTCGTGTTTCTGAGACACACGACTACTTTCAGCTGTTGCACTAATAACCGCGTCTCAATTTTCAACGGCCGTTAATTTAACACAACATCGCCTCCCCCTACATATCTAGCTCCTACACTGGTCTAAGGCTACAGCCCTATGTCTCCCCACGTCTCTATATCACTCTAAGACTAGGGCCAGCAAAACATTGTGGCGCCATTCAATCCTCCTATGATACAAACTATCTCCTTCAAAAAACCAAAATCATAAAAACATTTTCTGATTTCATGGTGCGGATCTCCGTTGCAGACGGGAGGGGGGATCTCCGTTGCAGATGGGAGGGGGCATCTCCGTTGCAGACAGGAGGGGGCATCTCCGTTGCAGACAGGAGGGGGCATCTCCGTTGCAGATGGGAGGAGGTATCTCCATTGCAGACGGGAGGGGGGACCTCTGTCGCAGACGGGAGGGGGGACCTACCGAGTACGAGTATGGAGCTGTGAGATGAGTCAGACTCCAATACCTCGATAGACAGAGCCTGTTCACCGATACAGAGGGACCAGTCCGCCTGCAGATTGGTGGGCAGAAGATTCAATCAATCCATTGGCATAAAAATATCTGAAATAGTTTCCACTATCTGTTCTACTCACAGCAACACGCTTGCCAGACTTCATGTTTTGAGCTTCTTCTTTGGTTTTAGTTTCCGTGGCAACAGCTAAGACTTGGTATCTAGAAAAGGAAGTAGCTTTTTCGTGCACAAAAATACAGTAAAAATGTAATTCGCTCAAATATGGTAAGGAATGACAACTCCAACTTTATCTGTGACACTACCATTATTCCTCAAGACAAGAATTTGCATGCATCATCGATAGTTTTTAAACTAAACCCGCCACAGCTACTGGCAGGAGGCAACACTGCAAACACTCACTTGTAACTCTCAAGGTTCCTAGCAGACGAGACTGTCACAAAGCTGTCCGTGGCAGTCACGTAGGCTAGAGGACCAGGCAGCAGGCTGTCGGGGAGAAACCGTGTGAATGAGAATGACTCCTGCTCAAAGACAGACAGTGTCCCATCCATAGACTGCACACATATGAAGTCTTTCCCTGGAACACGAAACAACTCAACATAAGAAACGACTGCAGCACAGACTGCGTTAACCAGATACAAATAGTGTGGGTGGGTTAGTGGGTAGGTGAATAAGGCCTTTATATCTGACAGTTACCAGAGAATCAGCTGTGATAAATAGGATAGATGTGAGTTTAATGTCTGAGGTGATCTGTACGTAGAGTTAGAACATCAGCACAGACGACTGAGGGACAGACGGACATCTACCGAGCTATGATCTCTAATTCACCTGACTGCCTGTATCTTCCAGCTGGATGCATAAATAGACGTTGTGTGATGTTATTAACATTCAGTACTTCAAACATACGATACCAATAGAAAATCATTAACGTTCTGGATAGCAGCCTCTACCTGGCTAGCGTGCAATGCAATGGAACGACCATTCACAGGTCTTACTGACGCGGAATAAAATCCAATTGGCTTACCTGAGATTTGTCCGAAGGGTCCATGGCACATGTTAAATGATGTTCTCTGTAGGCTGTGAGAGTATGCCGACTGGAGTTTATACTGCTCACCATGTGCAGTTGCCCCGCTCGCCCATGATAATGTGTAGATGCTGAGTTTGCGTGGATGCAGAACGGCTAAGGCCAGAGTGTCTAAGGCGCTATAAAAGGCAGAATATTCCGGAAACACTAAGAGATATTGCTAAAGTACAGAAATATTGGGGTGACTTACGGCGCGAATTGACCACAGCATACTTGTATGATGGGGGCATGGAGGTTTTGTTCGATGAGTAGCTGTTCAGATTGCCGGTTATCCCCCTGGCTGAGGGAATTGTAAATGCGTAGGAAACCCGAGAAGCTGCCAACTATTATATGCTCTACAAGGGAAAGATTCTGTCAAAGCATCCCGGGAAGAGTAGAATAGTAAGCAAATAACGTTTCGTCTTATCAAAAACTTATCAGAAGACTAACTTCTTAGTTTGTATTTTACATATTAATGCAAAGCAATAGAATTATTGAATCATGAAATCAAAAAAAATAAAGCTCTAACATTTTAACGATGTCACCCTACACCCTAGCATGACATGACATGAGTAGCATTTTATTTCGTTCCTCCCATTTCTCAGTCAGGGGTACTGATAAACACGGTAGTTCTGTGCAAAATAAGATCGTCTAGACCATAATCTGCAATCGTCTATTGTTGTAAACTCTGCGGGTAGCTCTGTCTTATAGATATACATAAGTGATTACCTCTTTGGAGAGCAGCCAACAGGAAAACATTTATTAGGCGAGTGCATCTTGCCGTCTAAAATTTCACTCCACTACTGGTGCTATAGTCTTTGCGTGTGTTTACTTATGCAACCATGGCATTTGATAGAGACGACAAGCAAGCAACATGAGGTTTAAACAGAAGAGTTTATGGAATAACTTTCAACTGCCAATTGATAGTATACCTGCTTGATTACTTCCCAGTAACTGTCCTGTGGCCATACATCCTAAATCAAACTCTTCATTCCCTCCAACTTTTGTAGTCCACCAATCTCTGACCTTGAACAATGACATCTACAATAAAACCACACATTCTTCCAGCTCCTGCAGAATGGCGAGCAAAGTTCAGACCGAGCATACTCATAGTTCATTGTGAACCACGAGAACGTGTGCAAAAGCTATCATTATATTGCTCCACCTAACTGTTGCTGACAGCAGAATCGTATTTCATTTTATAATATGAAACAATTTAAGCTGAGCTCGATGCATAATACTTACTCTGGAGCTAGAATAAACAGAATCAATTGGATAGAAGCATGTTTGCTGACACGCATAAATGCAGCAAAATATTTATAGCTTGGTTAGTAACGACCGGAAACTGTAAGCTAAGGTCAACTATAAGACAATTCAGGTATAATTTTCTTCAAATAAATGACACGAAAAGGTTTAATGTTCAGTAATGAGCGGGTTTGTTGTGAATATATGAACGTTTGGAAGCAAATATGCCAGAAAACGAAGAACTAAGAAACTTACTTTCTCTTTGGAATGTATAAACTACGCATGCGTACCATACTCTCTAACATCATCGGACCCGGCGAGATTTACACGTTTTTGCCATCCTCTTCTTTGGTGCGTCGATTGGTTGGCAGAAATTCATTGGTAGACGCTGTGCGTGTGGAAAGAAGTGACGGCTTCAGGTTGATTCGGTTGTAATTTTATGGATTGACATGTCTACGCAGTGCATATTCGTAAGTGGCATTTAGATTATTGTTATTCAAGCTGATTAGCTGAAGCAACAAGTATGCGAGTTATTCGTTCTCTCATCTGTTCTCATGTCGGTTGATTGTAGCATCTGACTATAACATCTTCGTCTTTTCCCAATCCCTCTCGTGTTGGCATATATCTACGCTGTTTAATTGAAGATACCCAATACTCCATTTGTTCTATATTGTAGGTTCTGGCTCTTCTTGCCAGCTCATATGCTGATCAAGTTATTCAACTGAATCAAGACAATATCCAGGAAATTCTCAGTAAGTTCGCGTTCTCCCGCTCATTTCCATCCTACCAGTTGTTTGCTTCGTCATACTTTAAACCCTGAAACGATTGTTACTAAAATTCACCTGCATATGTTAGTATTTTTGCTAGATCATCATTAGAAATCAGTGGTTGCTGCTTTACATACGTAGTCTCAAATGCAGTTCGATTCCAACCAGTCCACCATCTCTGACATAGGAGCTGGTTGTTTGTCTGATATTGTGCGATCCAGCTGTTGAAACAAGTCAGTCTTAGCAAACATATGAATTTTTCATGCTTAATTCAACAGAATTGAATATAGGAAGTTGTTTTGTTGCCGTGAATCTAGGTGTTACTTGTCTGTTTTGTATGCATGGATGTGTTCAGACATAGTTTAATTTAACGTGCGCATGTAAATATTTATGATGTTGAGAAAGATGTACAAGTGATATGAAAACTGCCTAGATTTGAACAGAGCTAACATCTATTGATGATTGAACATGCCCCCATTGAAACGTTCCACGGTTCAGACCATAGAAGCCATGCACTCGGGTTTTATCCACCATTTGAATACGTTAGGATATAATCCCACTTGCTCATGCCTACTGGTATGCCGGTATTATACACCCATGATTTGAGGCCAATCTCTCTTCCTAATTACCCCGAGGCAGTTTTCTAGTCTATCCTGTCATCTCCTGCAGGCGGATTAACACCTTGCGACTCAATCTGTGATATTTACGGACCTCATTAGGTAGATGTCTCACTCTCACACCTAGTCACCAGTTACCGATATTGTATGAGCCTACATATGACACACGGCACTAGTTAACTAGTCCCTCCACTTCATATGTATTACATGTCCTAGTCGTGTGCAGTGGTGTGACTAGCTGTGATATAATTCTTATACCGACTGTCGCAGCCGTTTCACCCATCCTTGCTCATGTTACACAGTCCGACTAAGCTGTTATAATAGAGTTAACCCCTATTGACATTGACCATTGCTATAGCATTCTATGTTTACTACGACATTCCCTCAGACACATCTAGGAAAGCCTCATATGTTCATTCTTTGTGGCGTGTAGATGCGGTGTCAACCCTATATACCCTTGGCTGTGTGTCTGTACTTAGTCAGGAATGGCTCGTTTGGAGTTGCTTTCCCTCGCATCTCAGTTCTGAGGGAATATGATTCATACGTGATCTAATGGAAGGAAATAGAGAATAATAATGACGGGATAGAAGGATGGGGTTTGTAGAGAGAGTCTTTATCGTACCAGTGTAGGGAGTCAGCAATGATGAATACAGCAATCCTCAGCCTGTCAATCCCCATCACATGATCCGCTGTTATCTTTCTAATGCTGGCATTAACGCCACATTAGTTAGTAGTCAGATGGTTTCTTTTACGAGTTTTGCTGTTGAGATCTCCTCCTCATTAATAGCCAGGCTGTTTGTAGTGTTACTCAGTACAAGTAGATCTATGCCGATCAGACATGCTGGTTTCATTGTCTCCTGCCCATACATGTCATATCAGTAGCACGGTTCCTTGTCGTTATAGAGAGCAATGAGCTCGTGTTCGTCAACTTCTATGCCGACTGGTGTCGCTTCAGTAACATGCTCGCGCCTGTCTTCGCCGAGACCAGTGACAAGGTGACTGAGCTCTACCCAAAGGTACGGTCTTCTAACTCTCCTCTCTGTCTGTGTATATGCTTGTATACATTGCTCAGTTGTACTAAAAAATGATGATAACACAGCATATTACATCGCTGTGCCCTCCCTCCCTCCCTCTCTGCCATGTTTCTTGCCTTCTCCTGAAATCTCTCTCGCCATATCTCAGAGTTATAACCCTCATTGATGTTCTCCTCTTTATCTCTGCCCTATGCCTTTCATACTGTTCGTACTTTCACTGTCTTCTGGATGCGATGCCCTTCTCATACAGCGTATCCCATGGTAGTAATATTCTTATATCTAATTATCCAGGCGGACGGGAAAGTTGTCCTTGCCAAGGTCGACTGCGACAAGGAGAGTAAGTATCACTATCGCAGTCTCTCCCGCAGTCTCAGTGCCATAATGATGGTATCTCCCCTCCCCTCCCTCCTCATTAGCTATAGTAGGAAATATATGTGCGAGGTCAGACAACTCCTTTTCCATTCACAAGATGATGTGGTGGTATGTCAGCCAGCGTTGGTCTGTCTGTGGTATAGAATGTATCAATGATATCTGCCAGGTGAAATCGCCCAGAAGTACAGCATTACCAAGTACCCAACTATGAAGCTGTTCAGATTCGGTGAAGTGATGAAGCGTGAATACCGAGGTCAGAGGTCGCCGGAAGCATTTGTGAAGTACCTTCAAAACCAGCTAGTGAATCCCTTCAATGTCGTCACGTCACAGGACGAGATGGAAGCAGTGAACGTATGTATGCAGTCGTGCAGCCACTGGTGTACTGCTAGCGTGACACAGTCTGCCACTGTGACACAGTCTGCCTGTGTCACACAGTCTGTGCGGATGATTCTATTGCTGTTTATATCTGGGCAGGATAATAACAGGAACATGCTGGTCTATGTGGCAGACGAGAACTCAGCTCACTATAAGAACGTACTGAGAGCGGCGAGTCAGCTGCGTAACGATTGTACGTGGCACGTCATGACCGGCCCCAACGCTCAGCCTCACCTGAAGAACGGTGAGGACGTGGTCTACTTCCGACAGCCAAACGTAAGTATCCACCAGTCACTGATCACCACTGTCTCAGAGGGAGACGTGCACCTTATCGTCGCGTACCGTTATACTGTATGTAGAGACAAGGCAGTGACGTACCGTTCACCGGCTTGAACAGTGCCGATTCGCTGACACAGTGGGCCAAGGAGCTGTGTGTGCCACGAGTTAGAGTGCTGACGTTCGACAATGCTGAGGTACGCTGTCCCACTATTCACTGATCATATGACCTAGATACAGCGCGGATGTTTTCATAGGCAGGCTTATTTGTTTCTGAAATCATCAGGCTCCGCTTGCTGCATTTTACACTTGAAATAAGGAGTTATTCTCTCTTACCTCGTACTACCAGTATTATATATGGGCTTGGTATAGTTCCCTAGGCTAGTATTGAAGGCAGGCAGAGTAGCAGTTATGTTAGAATCAGCTGACACACTGCTCTCACACAGTCTTGTACCCCGACAGGAATTGACGGAGGAGGGCGTACCGTTCCTGGTCCTGTTCCATCATCCCGACGATAAGGAAACTTCAGCTCAGTTCCTTGAGCAGGTCAACCTGCAACTGGCCAATGATAAGGGTGGGTACCGTCTCCACCCTGTCCCTGTTACTAGATGAATGCAGCACAGCTCTGACTGTTGAGCAATATGTTTCTGCAGACAAAGTTAACGCCTTGACAGCTGACGGCGTCAAATTTGCTCACCCTCTGCAGCATCTGGGCAAGACGACCAACGACCTGCCTGTCATAGCCATCGACAGCTTCAAGCACATGTATCTATTTAAGCATGACGTTAAGACACAGCTGGGGTGCGTAGTGCCGTCTGTCTGTCCGTCTCTCTGTAGTTATGTCGTTGTAGCATTGAGGTAGTCATGAGTTGTCTTCCCCTGTATATTTGCAGAACCGACGGCTTATTGAAGCAGTTTGTCGACGACCTGCATAGCGGTAAGCTGCACCGAGAGTTCCACTACGGACCTGACCCAGTAACGGCAGCGCCCCCGGCAGTAGCGGGTCAGCAAAACGTCGATCGCGATCCCTCCCCGTCCGAACAACCCGTCAAAAAGCCGACTTCTCCTCCCGAATCTGTATTCAAAAAACTGCAGCCATCACACAACAGATATACAGTCCTCAAAGACGAATTATAACAGCATCTTACCCCATATCTGATCTGAATGGTAGTTTAGCTCGCAATACACTTTTACGAGACTGTCTGCTTCACAAGACTTGCGGGTTTAACTTTGCTGATTTGGAGTTGTCTACTCTTGAGTGGACTTGCGCATTTTAGAGCAGTTTTGTATTGAGTGCATTCCAGAGTTATGATGCTTGTCTATTTTGATTACCCTGACCATGTGACGAATAGGCAAATATTGCGATAGGCTAGGTGGAAACCATCTTGTTGAAAGTTTGACTGGCTCAAAAATATATACAACACTATTACATTTATATATCATATGACAGCCTGGTTCATTACTGTTCGGTATCATACAATAATAACAGATGTAATTATATCTTTGAAAATGCTGACACGTGAGAATATACATGTGCACGTGGAAGTTATGGTTACTTAGCAACAAGCACAGAGGCAGTGGACACATTAGTAATTATTGTTAATGATTGTGTAAATAGTAGGGTTTCTACCCTATTAAGAGATAGCAGGCTATCTATGGAAGAAACTTGACACAGCTGCTTAAACACAGTTCGATGTGTCAATATGTTTGCACAACACGATAAGGTCTTGTCCGCTGATAGATAGGGGAGTCACATGATGCAGACGAATCCACTGGCTCTCGGGGGCCATCCTGCGAAGGCAGTGCCTGCGTGCTCACACCATGACACATTAACTACCCATTAACCCAATGCCTGACTTGTTCCTGGCAGGTTTCTTGTGTGGTGAGCTTCGTTATGTTTTGGCAGCGAGCTTAAGTAATCGACTGTTTCTGGAACAGGAGAGAGAAAGCGTTTGATCGTCCTCGCCAGACTTGCGTGCTGCACCAAGCTTATTTCTGAGTGATGCTGGCGTTTCATAAGCCAGTTTTTACTAATTGTATTTTTTTCTCAAGCAGGAAGCTGCCTACAGGAGGTGTGTGTATAATTAGACATTATCATTTAGCCTCAATACAAACTACTGCTGCTGCTGCCGCATGCTGCCTTTCTGCTAATTACGGTCATTAGTTAATTGATTTATTATTTTTTATACACACTCTTGCCAGCAGCTATTCTGTAATTTTGCTATGATGTTATGTTTCGGTCTAATGATAATTGATAGCAGCTGGTGTTCCACTCAGGGCTTTCGCTCGCAGTTGTTCTCAGAAGGTGTATCTGCCTCAATTTGCAGATCGTTGGTCTGTGTGCGTTTGATACAAATTAGGTTTATAATGAAATCACGTCTGGCTCCAGCGATCTGCGCTGTTACTAGACGCTATTCGCTGCTTCCAATGGCCATCTTGTTTGTAGAAACAAATTCCTAGTGTCAAGTGGCCCTATTGAAGCAATTAGGAAGGCATCTTTATAAACACTTCATCCCTTTCCTCCCATGTCCAATCACACTTGGACAGATCTGCCAAAAGTCTGTGCAGTCATGGCAGCTGACAACAGAGTAGAGCTCAGACACACTTTGTAACTCAGCATTCAGTGCTGTCTGCAATTTATTATCACCAGAACATATCACTCTCCATATGTTATGTTCAGCATTATTAGAATTTATCTTCATGAAGTTGGATATGGAGTGAAACTGAACTGATGCACTCCTAAATTCTCATATGAGTTTCATACAGACCATTCTTCTAAATTTATATTTGCGTAGTGTTATTTCCTACATGGTCTATGTGCCCTATGAATGGTGGACTATCGTGGCATATGAACAACCGTCCTATCATGTGCCAGCATTGGGCAGTCCAGATAGGACGAACTCAAGAATGTGGACAAGTATAATATGGCAGGTCTGTATAGATTAACTGGATGGATAGTGGTTCAGTCTGTGTGAATTACAGAGATATACATTTCACACTAAGGGGTATATTAATCTGTGCTGTAGGCACTTAGCCATCAGATGTAGAGTGTACACCGGTGCTGAGCACACGCAGACCAGTCAAGACAGATACACCCACCATCAGAGCACCTGTTCACTCGCGCCAGAAAGAGTGGAAGGGTCAGCAACATACAGACATGGCATCTTTCAGCATTGACAATATTCTCAGTTCACACAAGGCTCTGTCACAGTTTCCGCGACTGCCACATCAGGAACAGGTTACTGCGCTGCCTTACACTCTGTTGCCATTCTCGGCGGCAGCATATTCAAGCCTTCTCCGGCCACTCAGTCAGCAGGACATCGTAACGCCACCCGTCGGCTTTGGCATCAACCCAATCTTATTGGAGCAGCACCATCAGCAGCAACTCCTCGTCCGAGCGTATCAACAGAGAGTTTTCGAACTCGAACGGATCAGGCTGAGGGACTCGGAGACAAAATATCTTGCTGAACATGGCGCTCACAAAGACCTGTCAAGGAGGCCGTCGTCTGCGTCAAATGACAGTCGAGGTGAGATTTCCTGGCATACATGTCACCCATATACATTAGAGCTCCATCCTCATGATGTCATGTGTTTAGTCGACGCAGCAGCGTAGTTGTGAGCGTGGAACGAAAGAGTCGCTGATTGTAAGCGTTATGCTTGGTAGGCAGCCATATTTCACTAATGATTGTAAAAACAGTCCACGCAGCGGTTTACTGCCTCCAATGTTAGCTTTAGTACCATGTCCCCTAAGCCCAATGACTAGTATGTATTTGGAGCGTAATTAGAGCAGCTAGTTGGGACACCCTTCCCTCGGTCTGATCAATCTGTGGAACCTTTGTTGATGGAGACTAGCAGGGAGTCGAATCAATTACTGCTTCACTGCTCTCGGTATGGGGCTAAAGAATGCTAATGCTGATCATTATGATACCTGTGGACTTGATCACACCAATAATCCACCAGTAATGTCAAATATATTAATAAGTTCTCTGTTACCTCCTCCTCTAGACGGCTTCTCCTGATGGATATATGTCGTAGCTGTTTCCTCTCCAGAGTCAAAAGTTTATCTGTGTTTTCTCTCCTTCTCTGCAGATGGTTCATTCATGGACAGTCATGAGACAGAGATCAATGTGGTGGATGAGTGTTACTCAGACTCTGAGGATGTCGCTGCGGGCGACAGAAACGCAATGCAATCAAATCTGATCAAGCCAAGGCGGCGACGAACGGCATTCACCAGCGAGCAACTTCTCGAGCTAGAAAAGGAATTTCACAGCAAAAAGTATTTATCGCTCAGCGAAAGATCAAGCATAGCAAGAAGTCTAAATCTGAGCGAAGTGCAAATCAAGATTTGGTTCCAAAATCGCCGAGCAAAATGGAAGCGTACAAAATCATCATCAGGACCAAAACCATACGGTAGTAAGGGCAGTCCAATTGTCGCCCTGTCTTTACACCAACAGATTTCAAACAATATCATCTCAGATGGTAATTAATTTATTTTTTCCAAGTGCAATTGTTTTTTGAGACGTCTCTCTCTCTCCGCCAATCATCAGATGGATAGTATTTTTTTGTATATTACTGTACAGATTTACCCGTTAATTGTTTATCGAAATACAGACAAGATGACGATGATAATGAACTGTTCATTGCTTCACAATGTCAAGGTAACATGATGATGATGATGACAATGATGCGATAACGATAATACTGTAGTAGGATGTGCCACCTGTTTGTAAGTACGGTTATATTGTCAATGAGCTCTCCTCTATTGGCACTAATAACTCGATTGTTAATTATCTGTAATATGTATGTTTGCTACAGCCTCATTGGCAAGAGTTTCTTGTAGTGCAGTAACTAGTTGCAGTGAGTTACCAACTAATTTCATGATGTTACACGCTTACGACAATAAGTGCCTAAAACAGCTCCATCCACCGACTTATTACTGCATGAGAAATCATCATCTCTACAATTCTTGACTTCCGCCCAAAATTAGAACCATGTCTGCTTTGGCCTGCAGATACAGTGACCAGCCACCGCTACTAATTGCTGTAAAGTTCACAGCGACAGCATCGGCATCGCCAGTGTGAGACCACACATGATGCCACTGCTAGTGATGGCTGCAGCCGGTCGTTTCCTCCACCAAGACACCATCGTTGGCAGTCACAGCAGCTGTAACTACAATACTTCCTTTTGTCAGAAGAATCGTATCTATGCCATAGAAATCATTTCATTACATTCTCAATCAGAGGGTCAACAGCCAATTAAACTGGTCAGGCTAGCAATGACTCACTGCTGGCCAGCAATCAGCCAGCTGGAAATCGTTTGGGTTTTGGGGAATGGAATAAACTGGCCTCACTCGTATAATACGCCTACAAATTTGTATAAAACGGTGATAATGCTGGGAGGGAGGGAGAGGGTGATTTCATCACTGCTCTTGTATTTCTTTGGTAGAGGCTAAACAGAGCTGTAATTCAAGCCTCGACTGCTGACTGCGAATTATCAGCAACTGTTTATATACCATTAACATGGAGAAGTCAGTTTCAATCCAATTAACTTCGTAAAATAACCCCTGAATGCTTTAATTGTTTCTTAGTAAATTGCCATTCTCACCTTATAAATAATTATAGTACAAGGACAGTCGATTGTTAGCAGCCAGCGGGAGGTGGCATAGATTGTCACATCAAGCTCCCGTTCTGAACTGAAGGCCCCGCTGTGCACGACGCACCAGGCTAGATAAGGTTTGTTGAAATGAGGCTGACTTTGTGTTTATACATGCTGCCATACGATACAAGTGCATCAAGCTGGTCCGGCAGAAACCTGAACTGTGTTAAAGCAATAGAGGGCAGACATGTTGTCCATGTTGTATATTAGTCTTCCTCACCTCTCTCAGCACGCAGCCTCAAGATCTCGCAAACGGCAGTCAATGATATGGATACAGAGTTTATTATGCTTGACAGAGAGAACGGGCTGTCACACTGCGATTGCAATCATCATTGTAAACGAAATGATACCAAAATAGTTACAAATTGTGTACGAAAATAGCTGCTGCTGACCGGCTAGATCGGTGTTAGGATGACCAGTGGAAGTTAGTATGCACGGCCATAGAATGGCAGAGTAAAAAAATATAATAATTAAAGTCTGGTAAACACTGGAATGTAGATGATGAGGTGAAGGCACTGATTGCCATCGCAGAAACCACTAGGTTAGACACAGCAGACAGTTGCAGCAGACAGTCGCAGCAGACAGTCGCATAAGACAAAGAATGATAGGATGCAGCCCTCGGTGAACTCAGGGGCTTCAAGGATTAGACATAGAAAACTAAAATAATGAGCAATTTAATCAAAAATTGAAGATGGGACAGCAGACGCTCAAATCAAACGTCACGCTGCGTGCCGCGTTTCATATTCCTAAATGTTCTAGAAACGGACTCGGCTTTTTCAGGGTGTTTGCGGCAGTAGACGACAACCGCAATGACAATGGCCACTGCGACAACTACACCAATGACTGCTCCTGCTATCGCACCAGCGTTGCCCTTAGCCCGAGCTACGAACACTCCCCCTTCGGCTACCTGAGAAAGAGAGATACGAAATGGTCGTTACAAGAAATGCTGATTGTGAGTAATCAAAACGTGTCAGATAATGGGACTGACATTGAGTTTGGCGTAACCGTCCTCCACTTCAGTGTCAACTTCCTGCCAGGCAGCGAAGTTGCTAGAGACGCTTCGATAGACGGTAACACCTTGCCTGGCATCATCGTGGAGCTTCATGGACACCTCAAAGGTCATGCCTTCTGCTGCTAGTCTCTTCTCTGGAGTGATGGCGACAAAGTTGCTGGCATACTTGGCACCAAACTGGAGGAGATAAAAGAAATCAATTAGTCGGCCTGGTTGTCAGATGAATTCCTGGTGGTTACCTGCTGGCTCCAGCGATCAGACTCTTTACATAACGATAGCCTGCCAGCCATCAGTAGGAAAACCAAGTTGGGAAGCAAAATAGATATATATGTTAATTCAAAAAGACACAGTTACATATGCTAATGTCACGAAAACAGAAACAAACAATTTACTCGCATAGCTATGGAAAACAGCTGGTCTGCGTTGAATGTTAAATTGCTGATGAAATTTTCAATTTAAAACCGAGTTGGTTTCTCTGTGTCCTTGTAGCGGCGGCAGCAGTGCTGGCAGCAGTGCTGGCATCGCTGCGACGGCTGGTCCAAGTCGGTCTAGCATTATTTGTTACCTACACAAAGGTGTTAGATTTCCCAGAGATAACAAAGATTATATGAGCCAACATGTACGAGTTAATAGAGGCCATCTGTACGAACGCAGTTCTAACACGGCCTGCTGCCGCTCGGCAGCGAGCACCTCATGTAATTCAATAGTCACAAATCAACGCTGACAGCCATCAGCCCAGTAAGATGGCTGTCAGCGACAGTCAAAAACTTGCACTCGGCTTTTGTCACGATGAAATAAAGAAGGCGGTATCACCGATGACTGTACTGCGTTTGGGACAGAAATCGTGCTTACATCGATCGAGGAACCGGCGTCCTTTACCAGCTGGTCTCCAGCCTCTTCTGGCCATTCCTCGAGAGTCATGTAGGTCAGTTCGTCCAGTACATTCTCACCAACGCTGACACTGACTCTCCTGCAAACCAATGGAAACACAATGATGAATAAAATTTTAATCTATCAAGTGGCTACGCCTATTTTTAGTTATTGATAGTGAGAAATTATTCAATTATGAATAAGAAACCAACAGGAAACTGGTTGCGTTCTGCCCTCCACCGATAGCACTCGTTGAGCCCCAGATGTCACAACAGTTGGCATGATTAAGCGCCAGGACGAGATATTAGAGTAAGAAATATTCAATCTGTACTCTTGCACCCCGCCCTCACTGACCCTGGTGGGTAACATGCTAATTTGCACAGAAGTGACTACGGACAGTGATTGCGGTCCTGTGACAGTGTGTTCTCCGTTAATGCCGCACTGTCACACACGCCAGATGGAGACATATCAAAGCCGAGACCGACGTACCGAGATCCACGTACCGAGATCGGCTCGGCGATGTACCAGGCCTCTGCATGGCAGATTAATATATAGCAGTGACCGCAGTGCTTATTACACAGCCTGATTAATTGTCGAGTTATCGAGTAGAAAGTCATTTGTCACAGATGGAGGGCGGGCGGCTCGGCAGAGCAGCTATAGCCCAATGCCTCCTGCCAGATCATCAATTTATGCTAATTCTCCATACAGATCGGCGGTATAGACGGATAATTTCTGTAAATCTGATACTGGCTCTCTCAGAGTGTGCGAAGATCTAGTCTGATTGCTGCGTGCACACAGGTGTAAATATAGCCACGGTTACTAGAAAGAGATGCTACTTAACTTCTGTCTCCTCCTAACAGAAGCTGACTGACTTCCGTCTACTGCAGGGGGCGTCGGATAGGATTTAAAATTTGCATAAATGCCCGAACGGAGGGCGTCTACAGAACGTCTTAGATGAGCAGTTATTAAGTCAACTTGCACTCATTATCTGTGAGTTTTTAGAGAGAAGCGGAGGAAACCACAGGTTGTGGTCGAATTGGTTTCCTATCTAACGATTGAACAATCCAAATTAGCCACACTTCATTCACCGATATTCACAGCTAAGCTATTATTTGCTTTTTTTCACAGGTTATAATTATTCATAGTGATGAAATGCTGCTATATGGAGAGGCACCAGCAGTGGAAGTTGGGTGACATATCACACACACACTGGCTCCATTCACCAGCCTGGTGTCTTTTGTTTGCAGGGAGATGGGTAGTTGATTTAACCACACATTTCCCATACTGGTGCACTCACGCCAGATCTATATATAGCTGCAAATCGGTGTACTTTACTAACAAATATAAGCAGCAGTCCGACAATATTGTCAGTCTAAGCCAATTGAGAAATTGTCAACAGATTGCGCCAATGGCAATATAACTCCCTCTCGCAACAAGTGAGATCTAAATAAGGAGCTCAGTAGGTAGACGAAAACAGTGCCAAAGAGTAGGGCTCACCCGCTCGGCATCGTGATCGAGCCACCTGTAGCGCCTATTTGAGCTGACATGGCGGCATAATCCACCACTACAATCCTTCCCTTCTGACTGCGGTTAGAGAAGTTGTTGTTACGTGTGCACATGTAATGCACCGTCCCCGATCGCGTTATATTCCTTGGACCCAGATCAAAGTACGTGCCGGCATCATCCAGTTCCGACAACTCGCCTCGGAACTGACCTATAAATGGAGAATTATTGTAACGCACATGTCTAACGGACGACAACAGGACAACAGGCCAGCAGACGCGGTTACCTGGAGAGAGAACAGCGAGCTTCTCCCTATCACCCTCGCCCAGTCCAAGCATGGTGGCAGCACTGAGTTGCGCGGGATAGCTGCGACCCCAGTGGCCATACTTGTCCGTACCCTGCCAGTACTGACCGCTATCCTCTTGGTAGGCTCTGTCTGCCTGCATCACCATGTTCGACCGATCCGTGCCAGCCAGACCTTGACCATCGTTGTTCCTCGGGTTCGTGTTGGACCCAGTCCACCTATACAACACACAAATGCTAGAGTTCAAAGGCTACCCTCAGTCACACAAACACTAGAGCTCACAGGCTACCCTCTGCCACACACAGTATCCGATTCTCCATCCGGCTGGTTGGCTGGCCGGCAGTATTATCTCGTCATTAACAGGTTGCCTTATCCAAGCGTTTACTCAGCAGGCATAGGCTGATACAACGACTCAACTTATTTGCCGATGTATCAATACAGCAGCGGAGTGACAGGCCGGTTGAAGCTGATACAGCTGTACCCGCCGCTCCTTATCATACCGATTCTCTAGCACTCTACATGTCTAATCTTGTTTGTTTTCACACCAAACTGTTGTCCTTACGATAAAAATCAAACTTTGACAAATGCTAACAGTAACTATCTGGTGATTGCAGCATCTCCCCAGATATCTACGCTCAAAATTGAGGCGCTCCAGTGAGTAAACTTTAGTGAGAGAGACAGGAAAACCGGAAGCGTAAAACTGACTTTTTTCAGCCATCAAAAACAAAGGATAATGAGGAGGCGCGAGCTGCCCGGTGTTTGTACATCGAGTCATTCTACGCATACATTATTTCCACGCCCCAACAATGCCAACAGACCAAAGGTGACAAGATTAAGAGAGAGAGGAAGGGAAAGAAGTTCAAATCATATGCAGAGGAAATCTGTCTGAGCAAACACTCACTGCATATGTACATAGTCTCCTACGGATGCCTGCAGCGTATTCGGCACAAAGTCGTACTCCACAGCCGGGTAGACCTGCACTATGTTTCCTCTCTTGCCGCGTACATTCACGTTGTGGATCATGACATCATTCAGCTCCGCAGGGGCCTGTCTCACAGCGTACGTGTGACTCCTGCGATATAATAGTATGAATAAAGTGAACAGTAACCAGGGAGAGAGAGGGAGGCAGTGAGAGACAGGGAGGGAGAGGAGGGACAGAGAGATATAGGCATGGAGGAGAAGGCAGGGAGGGAGAGGGAAGGAGAGGGAGGGATAATAGAGAGGGAGGGAGAGGGAAGGAGAGGGAAGGAGAGAGAGGGAGAGAGAGGGAGAGGGAGAGAGAGGGAAGGAGAAGGCACACAGGTCTGACCGTTGGTAATTGATTAATAAAACAACAAATTACGGCCATGTGTTTCTATATTCGACTATCACCTGTAAAATTTGGCTATTGGCAAGAAAAATTTACCTACAAGCTCTGGGAGCATAACTTGTACAGCTGAATGGCTGGCCAATTACATGCCAGTTAATCAGGGCATCGCGTCCACGCGCCTACATACCTGTCCTGGAATGTTCGGCCAAACTGTGCCGTGTTCACAGCCAGCTGCAGAACCAGCTTTTCGCTGTTGAATATTTGAAGCTGCGGATTGTTCTCAAGGACGTAACCCCTGTCCTCTGCGGTTTCTTGGTCTGCCAGTCCGTATTTTGTGGCCAAATCGACGAGAGAGGCGTCATTCCGATTTGGTGCGTTGAGCGACGCATTGGTCGAACCATCCCAGCCATCGAACTCCTCAGTTGAAATGTTGTACCTTCAATAACAGATAAAGAGTCAGACAGCAATAATAGATAAGAAATGAACTTGCAGCTGGGATATGAGCGAACCTGATCCTCATCGCACAGTTGTCTCCAACAGCGTCGACAGGGATCGTCCAGTTAAACAGGTTGGGGTAGCCGGACAGCCCGTTACCGAGGTGATTGTCTCTGCTGAACTCAGTCTCCTGACACTTTGGGGCTGGAATGCCGTGGCTATTGACTTCTACCCACTCCGCCTGCACCTCGTTACCATCAGCATCCTCCCAGGTCCAGCTCTAAGGGAGCAATAGCAGAAAACTGATTGGTTCCCTCAAGAATTAACGTACCACGGATTTTACAATTTGAGGTATATCAAACTTTCATAAACATGTAATTATATTAGACTTGATTTGTGTCCGTAAACGTGATGATTTTGTATGACAGCCATATCTAGTTCTACACTAAATATCTGCAGGTTACTCTTCGACACTGCAGGGAAGGGCAACTCCGTATTGCTTACCTCACAATCTTCCTGGTTATTGGGCAACACGAAATCTCGCCTGTTCCGATTTGCCATCATCGTCATATAAGGAATTTTGCAGTGAAATCTGGACTTGACGTTTTCACTCTCCATCTGATAATATTTGCACCTGAAACCGATTGATAAATGTGACATCAAGGTATGAAGTCGTGGGGACTGCGACAGCGCGTAGAGCGTGGTTACCGAGAGACGTCGTTAGTCATGATGGCGATGTCCCTCCATGGGGTGGGGTGCCAGTAGGGATAGTAGTCACGCTCTTCCGGGCATTCGTAACCCCTCCTTGTGCCTCCCGGGTTCTGTCTCGTATACTGCGCCGTCTCACCTTTGAGTTTCTAATGCAATCACACAAAGCATATCTTGTAACAACAATCTGAAACAGCAGCTCAGAAAAAAACCAGTAGGGACAGGTTACCTAAGAGATGACCTTAAAGCAACAAATATTTCTGAGTAGATTTCAACAAAATCTTATACTTGTACTGAGAGTTTGTCCGATGTCAGAGTGCACGTGTACCTGCATGACTGTCACTTCAACCTAACTGCAACCCGTAGCCTAGCGCATTCTCGAGAATTGAAATAAAAATGAACCTTTCATGAGCCCTAAGTGATGTAGACGCGTAAAATATTTATTCACAACGTTTTCACCAGATGTCTAAAACAATGAGCGTTTCGCCTGTGATGAGGTCACGCTGACAGTCGCTACAGCAGCTGATATAAGTAAGCATTGCTAGTCTATCAGAGATCTAATACCGCGTGATAAGAGTCTATCTCATCGTGTCAGACTCAGCTATCTAAGTAGTTACACTTTAAGTAATTGGACGCTGTCGATAGGCAGGTATATATAGATAGCAATATAAACTCCAGCAAAACAGGTAGGTGTCTCATGAGATTTTTGTCCAGCCAGAACATACCAAGGGAAGACAACTTCTTCCAGAGGGGTGTAGAAGGAGGTCAGTGTGTAAAAAAGTTGAAATCAAATGTCTGTCTATGATTAACTTGTCACATGATCGCAATCAAGGTATGACTCATTGAGGCAATGAAACACAGGGGAAGACAATTTCCATACCTGTCAGGCTAAAAATACTGGATTCAATTTCTCTAAACTTTGAGAAGCTGTAGCTCAAAACCCCCTACAGCTAAGACCTTGAAATATTTAAGCTCAGCTCAGCATAATCTGTCTAATAATCCACAGGAGAACGTTAGGAAACCAATAATTACAACTAGGACTCTAAATTCTGAGAGCTAAAATCCAGGAGTCTCCCGGAGAAATCTGGGAGGGTTGACAGGGATGACAACTCTACAGATCAAATATTACACCATTGGAACCTCAAAGAGTGAAACACACAGCTAAGCACTGATATTCTTACCTAAAGTTAAATACATCAGCAGCTGAATTCAAGCGTGCTAGCATGTTTGGGGAGTTGTGTTCTCTTGTCAAGATTGGTAAAAGGGAAATTATGATTAGATGTATGAGTTGAAGCATTTATCTCCAGCAGCTGTTCTCAGTGAACCTCTGTCAGCCATGTTTGATTTACACACATTTTCTGCAGTGCCTGTTGCAAAAATTTTGCAGATATTTTTGTATTTCTTGCAGTACAGAGAGAAATATTTGTGAGTTTTTTAAAAAAAGTAAAAACAGCAAAAATTAGATGGTTGCATAAATTTAAAACCTTAAATTATCGATGGGATGCAGTAGTTATCCATACATTGACTTGCACACCAGGCATACATGTAGAAGCGTGATGCAGTGTCAGTAAGATCTACATGTATGTGCAATGTAGGTATGATGTGTTTATGATGTATGTTAGTAGGGAGTATACGATGTGTGTATGGTGTATGTACGGTGTATGTACGATGTGTGTATAGTGTATGTACGGTGTATGTACAATGTACGTACAACAGATGTACAATATATGTATACCTGGTCAGCGGTAAAGAGGCCCTTATTTCTCTCACGAGTTTTGCAGTTCAGATAGTAGTTGTAGTTCTCATTCATACCGAACCTCAGGTCTGTGTTACAGTCATAGTTCTCACACTGAGCTATGTTATCTGGTATAGTCCTGTAGAGAGACCCAGCAGGTTAATTTATTACATAGCCACACAGACAGAGAAGTAGTGAGATAGCAAGTGGCGCAGACGTACGTGGTGGTAGCACCATCTCTAACGTTTGGTCCACACATGTACTGCAGTATGAGCTCACAGTGGTTGTTGGCATCGCCACATGAATGCTGACTGGTCCTAGAAATATTACAGCACAGATAACAGCAATATTACAGCACAGATAACAACACAGATAACAGCCGACTCCAGCAAGATGTTCCTCCTGGAATAGCGTCAACAACAAGATTGAAAGATGATCGAAAGTTATTTCTGGATCACCATCCTTATGTTGTGATGGAAATTTACCGTAAAAGTGGGAATATTAGCATGGCAAAATATTCAGTGAATACGGTGATTTGCAGGAGACCGCTAACGATAAAATCCAGCCAAGTTTTCTGTTGGAGTTGTCACGTCATGAAAACCTTTGGGAGTTGTCATCTCACTATCGATAGAGCCCCTAGGATGATAGTATGCTTCATGAATGTTGATTTTTTTCAGTCAGGAGGTACCTCTACTCCATTTTTAAATGGATTCAATCCACAAACGCTACCATTTATTCTCACTATCACGCTCATTATGGGAGAACTCGTCTTCAACCTCTAATGTTTCCATTTTTACAGTAGTTCAGTGAAAAGGTATAACAGTACAGAATAGAACAGATCATGGCTGTTGAATTGATGGAAGATTTGACAGCATGAATGTGACAGTTGGTGTGAATGTGACAGTGGGAGTGAATGTGACAGACAGCATGACTGTGACAGACATTGTGACAGACAGCAGCTCGCAGGCCTGAATGGGAGGAATGTAGGCCTTGAGATTGAGCTGCGATAGCAATGAGGAGTGACTCACCATTCAACAGGAAGGACAGAGCCGTTGTAGTAGTACAGGCTTCCTACGTTATAACCTCCACGATTGTTATTCTGACTGTCAAATAGTCTGAAAAAGAAGGAGTGCATATCTGATCCGTGACGAATAAAACATCTGATATTTACTGATAAATGTCTCATAATGTGAGATCACGTTTTGCTTAGAAGTTGTCCTCTCATGTGTACATGTACTTCGACCAACAATAGTGAACAAAAAGATGCATAAGCATAACTCAATGTTAATGGAACAATCCTTCTAACTCAGTGTGAGATCGGTTTGCCTCAGAATTGCTCTCTCATACACGCACAGAGCTACAACTGCTATGAGAGAAATCTCAGCACAAAATTGCTCATAAAGTTGGACTGTACTGGACTGCTGCTCCTACTACTACTACAATGTGCAGCTCAAAGATGATAACTCCTCACTACAATACTATTAACACCAAGTTCTATACCGTCCTATACCTAACCCTCACCATCACCAGCCATTCAGCAATCACCGGGTAGCCATAACATGATCAACTATTCAGTGTCTCAACAGTTGCTACTGAATGATACTTCCAAATTAGCTTGAAAGATGTTTCACTCACTTACTGATGACTCATAGGCTATGATAACATGCTACTAGAGAGAGAAGACCCATCAGAATCATAGTCTAGGGGTTCCCCATTGACTACTTCACTTTTGACTCAAGGTATATGTATTTTAAAGGATCTACAAACTATCTATCGGAGGGGAACGTAATAGAAGAAATACCTATTTGCATTGTTCCTCTCTCTCCCATCTTCATCCAATCTGTTGTTCGATCCTCTACAACAGAACCAGTTTCAATTAGGCTGATCAGGTGAGGTATTTCATTTACTCCGCGAAACAGAGAGGTGCCATTAAGTACATCATCAAATAACCAGATCATTACAGCTTGATGATTGTATCAATGACAATGATGCCAATGTCAACCACACAATAGTTTTAGAGACACTGTGACAAATAGACAACTGTTCAGAACCTACCGTGGGTTGTGCATGTAAATGTCACACAAACAACTACAGATCAGGTATGTCACCATCAAAGGCACAGCAACTATTTGAAAGCGCATCGCTGCAGCGACTTTCCTTCACCCTAAATACGTGACGATTTCACAGAGAAGAGCACCTCTGCTGCCAATGACTGTCTGTGTTGTAGAGCAGCTTTATATTTCGATAGTCAGGTGCTCGTTGATTCATGCTTAGTCGCAGTACGCTTATGGCAATGCGCTGGTAAATGTTATTTTAAACAGAGGAAACATAGAATATTTCTGTCTATAATATATGATATATTACATTTTTATAAAAATATAAAAGATTTTAAATCGTATCATTCTCTTATTAATCAATGAAATTTGGTAATAACTAAAATTAGGAGTAGCGTAATGATACATTGATATTCTTCCTTGTCAACAAAGATTCAGCAGTTAGAGTTAGCACCCAAGTCGAATTAGAGACTGAGTCTTAATAAATTTTATATAAGACGATTTTGTTGGATTTGAACGCTAATTAGTATAATATAACTGTTTCTCAAACGTATTATTGAGTTCATTATATAAATTTAATGTTCTTTAGTACGTTTTCCTTCTCTATAAATTCTACAAATAAATATAAATTTGGTTGCGTCATTGATAATGACCACGCCTACTATTAGTCATGCGCACCGTATCTGCAACAAAACCCTCCTGATTGAATCAGAAATGGCAGTTTTGACTCACTGAGTAGTACTCGGCTCGTGTTGTTGTATGCTCATCACCTTGCTTTTTTAACATCATAGGTGAGGTAGCATTGATAGTTTTTGGGCGCTGATATTCTGCAGTCGAGTGTGGCTCACTGTTTCCTTACATTTGATTTCTAGGAACCTCAGTTTTGGAGCGGACTTGGAGGATGGCTTTCAGACGTTTGCTGATCGTTGTTGCTACCCTAGGATTTGTGTCAGCAGACGTGTACCTTCACATCCCTAGAGGGTCCAATAACCGAGCCAATGAACAATCTGCCAACCGTCAGAATGCCAATAGGATGTTTGACTCCCAGGTTTTTCATTACATCCTCTACTCGTTGACGTCTTTCCATTTTACGCTTGAATTATACTTTAAATATGGATTAACTTGTTTTAGAACAACAACCGTGGCGGATACAATATTGGTGATAGAACTGAAAATGCAGCAGGAAACAATGATATCAACCAATACCAGATGGTGAGCCTTCATATTGGTAGACTCAGATGTCATCAACTACTCTGATGATCATGTGTCAATTGTCGAAAATATAGGAATACTTCATGAGCAGTGCGAATGGTAAGTCTTACCTCGACATAGAATGGACAAATCAGCATGGCTGTGGAGGCAGCGAACCAGATGATCCTCACAAACAGAACTGCAACATGGTCATGCAGTACATGTGTCAGCTGAGCGGCATTGCCCAGCGTAAGTTTTGTCTACCATCCTTATATATCGCAGTCTACCGCCATTGTCAAATAAACAGGACTGATTTCACAGAAAACAAGATGAGGCCAGGCGTCAACACTGCTCAGCAAGATCATACGGCTCTCAATGCCAATCAGCTGAACAATCCGGATAACAGTACAACAACTCGTAGAAAAGCTGGCAGCGTGAAGTCTCAAAGGGGTATGGATGAGCCTTGGGAGTGGTACGATAAATGCCAGATCCGAGAACGTAACAAGGGTAGGTAGTATAGCCGACGCTCCAAGTTCGTCTGCTGTTATGCTGCAATACATATGCTAATTTTTGGGGATTCAATTGAAATTTTTATTCGTTTGCATCAACATCAATGCTCATTGTTAGAGAGATTTCTGTGTAAAATGAAAGGTTTTCAAGATTATTAACAGTTGGCTTCCAACAAGTTTGTTGATCTGATCACCCTAATGATGTCATTTCCTGTCATTTATTTAGGGCTCTTTACTGCTGATCAGAAGTTGAAGAACAACAATGGTCAGGGCACGAGTTCGGCAATCTACACCCGACAGAACCCCAACGGTAATCGCTATGGATATGAGTGTCCCGAGGAGAGAGACTACTACCCGTACTGGCACCCCACTCCCTGGATTGACATTGCCGTTCTCACTGATAACACTACCTGGTGCCAGTAAGCAGTGGCCAGCCAATCATGCCCTTGCTCTAGCTCTGAATGCTGTATTGAACTTAGTCTTGCTGTTTGGTAGATATTATGAGCAGAACAGTTTTAACACTCAACCGTACGGTGAATGCGTCGAGAGGTACGGAAACAATCAAAATGGTCGTGTACGTCACTTCTCTAAACACAACAACCCGGAGAGCTGTGCTGAAAATGGTGGCGAGTGGGTCAACTTCTACAACTTCATAGAGAAGGATGAGAGTGAGTAGGAGGGGGGGGGGGGGGGGGGGGGGGGGGGGGGGGGGGGGGGGGGGGGGGG
>ERZ1740065.151-NODE-151-length-31658-cov-5.732241_pt1 | contig 31658 bp, 25 predicted proteins | sample MGYA00581738_ERZ1740065 | MGnify/ENA primary metagenome ERZ1740065 (study PRJEB43018, sample SAMN04849749) | marine metagenome | isolation source: floating plastic debris | place: Pacific Ocean | collected 2008-09-01 | study: EMG produced TPA metagenomics assembly...
ACAAGCCCAAGCAATATTGAGCGGTACAGAAAATGAAATCGCAACACGCACCTTCCGTTCGGGATCTCTGCCGGAATGCCTGAGGGTCGTTCCCCAAACCTTGGATACACGTACCGAACGACAGGAAATCAGTCTACCGATTATATGTTTCGCCCTGTTGTTGCGATCATCCGCCAGCGCGTCGGTGCACGTTCCAACCACTTGTTCTGATATCAGCGGTGGCCGCGGCAAAACAAAGGCTGTCAGTTTCAGTTCTGAGTGCTTTATGCATGGGTGACCGAAGTGCGACTGCAGCCCTCGGATACTGCACTCCCGCCCCTTTTGGCTAAGGGTTGCTTAGCACCGCTGCGCGCAGACGCTGCTCTGTCAGGCGGATTCCGGTATCCTGTGCAGTCTGGCGCCAACCGGGTGGCTGCGTGGCGGGCCGAAAGCTCATATGCAAGGCATTGGTTGGTTTGGTATCGTAGCGCAACAGCAAAGGCGATTGTAGAATATCCTCAACGCGCGCAATGATTTCAAACATCGGACTTGGCCTACCACTGGCCAGCACAAAGGTTTTTGTAGGGTCCGGTTCTGGGGCCGATATCTGTTGTTGAACAAACCGCCCGATATCGTCAGCAAAAACGTAGTCCCGTAAGGTATCCGGCCGACCAAAGATGGACGTGGTGCGCCCGGCAAGCCCGTTGAGGATCAACGTCCCGATCAGCCCGAGTCTCGCGCCTGGGCTTGCGCCATATACAGAGCTTGGCCGATAAATCCGACACCGAGTGTGTCGCACGCCTGCCTGCAACAAAGCTTCTTGCGCCAGCTTTCCTTCCCCGTACGGGCGCAGTGGGTTTGGTTGAGACGTGGCAGTGATGAAATTCTGCCCTTCAAATAACCCTCCTGCGGAGCTGAACAGGTGCCGCACGTGTTGTGCATCGCTGAACCTGGCTTCCAGTGTTCTGGCAAGATCCAGCACTTCTGAAAACAGTTCTGTTTCCAGCTGCATTTGTGCACTGTCAGACGCAAAGCCGCTGCGCCCTGCCGCCCAGATGACATCACATTGCAGTGGGATGTCAGGCGAACCGCCAGCGCGCGCCCATGTTGTCGCTGCCGCCAGCAAGGCTTCCGTCTGCTGTGACCTCGCGACCGGATCATTCCAATCGTAGGGGAAGATATCCTTCCGCGCATCCGGAGCATTCCGAAGCAAGGCCTGCTGGATCGCAGCACCTATGAGACCACTGCCGAACAAGAACACTATGTGCCGACGTGCTGGTACCGCCTCTGCCCAACACATCAGTTTCATAGAGTGGGTTGATTAAACCAGGTTGCCAGCTATACGTCTGCAGACCGATCCACCACAAAGAAAGTGGGCTTGCCATGCGATTTGAGGATCATGGTGGACAGATATTGCAACGCGATACCAAGCATCAGTACAGACAACCCCCCAAAGAACATGATGGACAGGATCAAAGAGGTCCAGCCCTGCACCTGAACCGCGTCGGGATACAGCAATTCCTGCGCCAGCAGCAGTATCGTACCCAGCACGGAAATGCCCAACACGATAAAGCCAATCATCGCCCCCAGCCGCAGCACCTTAATATGGCTGGAAAACAGCATGCGCCAGGCATGGGCCAACAAGGAACGGAAACTGTAGCTGCTCTTGCCGGTCTGGATGTAACGTTCGTCTTTCAACTCCATCCATTCCACTTCAATGCGTTGCGTATACCAACTGAGGTTCACGTCGAAGTAAGTGTCATGGCTGCAAACGCTCGATACAGCCCGCCCGATTGACCCCCGCATCAACCGGAAGGAATTGAAGTATTTCAGCTTGGGATTGCCGGTTAGCCACTGCATGAAGCGCTTGAAACCGCGTGATGTCAGGTCGCGGATTGCGGCATCATGCACACCACTTTTCGCATTGGCATAGACCACGTCTGCCCCGGTGCTGATGGCACGGCAAAGCATATCCAGTACGCGTTCAGGTGGGTGCTGCAGATCTTCGTCCAGCGTGGCCACCCAGTCTCCAGAGCTGTGCAAGATACCGGCGACCGTGGCTGCGTGTTGCCCGAAATTGCGCGACAGAAACAGCGGCACCACCCAAGGCGTGTCTTTGGCCAATCGCTGCAGCACCTTGTCCGAGCCATCCTTCGAGGCGTCATCCACAAAGATCACCTCTGCCAGCCGGACGGGAGCTGTCTGGGCGTCCAGATCCGTTTTGAACTTGCGGATCTCTTCCATGAGAGCTTCGAGGTGATCAGCCCCTGCATAGACGGGCACGACGATGCTGAGTGTTGTTGCGGTCATGACCCTGGCTCCTTTGGGTGTATAACGCCTGGCTTTGCGGGGCGCGCACCAGACTATGCGGCAGATTTCACAAGTTCAGCAGTTATGACAAGCCGGGCAACCGTGCCTACTGCGACTACGTTCTTCAGGCTACTGGATTGGATCAGCACAGGGGCACCTCAGGATGACGTTTGGACACCGCCAGAGGTGGGCCTCTTGGGTCATAGTGGCGCTAGGGTATACGCTGAGTAAAAATGACAAACCTTTGCAGTGAATAGAAAAAAACCACCGCAATCACCTGTCCAACCGGAACTAGGATGACGTGCGGAATGCTGAGCTGAAGCCCCACATAAAGTGTTGTCGATTGCAGCAGGAAACTCGCACTATATCCTGTGCAAAACTGTAGAAACGCTCGACCTAAAGGGACTTGTGAACGGAAAGACCAATTACGGCTGAGTAGAAACGAGATCGGCAATATACAGGCGTTGGCTGTCATAAACGCCGGATGCGGTGGCCACTCAAGTCCAAGCGACAGCGCATAATACACAACAAGCACCAACCCATTGCCGAGCACGCCAGCCGCCAGGTAACGCAAAACCGTTTGTGTTTCATCGCGTCGTACTCCCATGATCAGATATCCCTTGATCTCAGATGCTGCATCTCTGCCTCTGTCTGTGACGACAACGAAGTTTGTACACACAGAAAAAGATAGAAACGCAGACTGTACTCGCGCAACATGACTTTCATTAAACCCTCAAGGTAACTGGAAACAGCGGTGATACATGGCAGCAGACCAACAAGAAAAAACCGCAAAAACATTCGACGCCTACCAAAGCTCTTACTCGGATACTGTCAATGATGCGGTTTCCTTTACCGGGCTTGACGTGGACTTTTTCACACGGGTCAAAGCAGGATACATTCAGGACATTGTGCGATCCGTTTTTGGCGGTACCAGCATGGTCGACGCGTTGGACCTTGGGTGTGGTGTCGGAAATCTCCACAGCCTGTTACAGGCTGACTTCAACTCCCTGACGGGTGTGGATGTCTCTCAGGCGAGTATCGCAAGAGCCCGTAAAACCCATCCCGATGTCACCTACGACATCTATGATGGTACCCAGTTGCCCTATGAAAACGGGCGCTTTGACCTCGCCTTCACAATTTGTGTCATGCATCATGTTCCACCTGACAATTGGCCACTCTTCGTAGCGGAAATGAAGCGGGTTCTGAAACCCGGCGGCCTTGCCTTGGTGTTTGAGCACAACCCGCGAAACCCCTTAACAATGCGCGCTGTCAACACCTGCCCCTTTGACGAAGATGCCGTCTTGCTGCGTAGCCATGAAACAGAAGCCTTGTTTTTGTCTGCCGGGTTTTCCGCAGTCCAAACGCGGTTTATCCTCTCAGTCCCTTCGGCCACTGAAACGCTGCGCAAGGTTGACCGGCTTTTTTCACGCCTCCCCTTAGGTGCACAGTACTATGTGTCAGCGCGCAATCCGTGACACGCGCTGGTTTGCCCAGTTCCTATTTGTTGTATGGCTTGAGACATCGTTCTCTATCCCACTCCCGGCATATGCTGCGCCACCAGGTCCCGCGTGCCGATGATATTCCCCTTGCTTGATGCCCCAAAGACAATCGATTGCAGACCCGGCAGGCCCGACACCCATGCGATGGCCTCGGCAGGCGGGATCGCTCCACTGGCATAGACCGACATCGCAATCGCGCGCACGCGGCCTGCGGCCATCATGTCCGTATAGGCCTCGAGACCGCCGCACATCCGAAACCCGATCTTGTTGATGTTGGAACAGACGATGGGGTTGGTGATCCCTTCGGCCTCCAGCGCCTCGACCAGCATCGGCATGTTCATGGTGATGAAGGCAGGTTCGGCGTCGTAGGTCTCCAGGATATGGTCATGGAAGGTCCGCAGCGCGCCCGTAAAGCCCATACCCAGAAGCAGATCGGTAAACACGTTCTGCATGAAGATCACGGGCGTCTTGAGGCCCTTGAACATCTTCATTTCCGCATCGATCAGGATCTTGGCGATGCCGTCCACATCCTTGGTCGCCAGCGCCGCCCCGCCCCGCAGCGCAGTCTGCAGCATGCCGCCTTCGGGCATGAAGTGCTGCACCGCCCCCAGCATCCCGTAATCGGTCACGGCATTGGCGTATTTGTGGGCATAGGGCATGCAGGGGTAGAACAGGAAATCGGGATACCGGTCGGGATTGTCCCGCACGATCTGCGCGATCTCGGCGATGCGGTCGTGGGTGGTGCACATGAACGTGCGAATGCCCGCGTCGTAAGCCACATCCAGCACATCCATGATGGCAGAGGTGTCCTGAAACCGCATGGCCTGGGCGCGGGCCTTTTCCTCGGACATGTGGTTGATGCCGAAAAACTGGTTGTCGCCAAAAAGAAGTCTGTCCATCGCCCCTACCCTCGCCCGAACCAGCTGCGTTTTTTCGGCGCCTCGACCGCACGCATGGAAAGCCCCACGCACACGCGCAGGCAAGTCTCGGCAATATCCAGAATCATCGCGAAGCAATGATCCGACGCCGCGGCCGAGCGGAAATCATTCTCTGAGCCGCGCGTTTTGCCGTCGCGCACGGCGCAGATGAAATCATCCATCTGGTTCGAATATTCCTCACCGCGCAGGTAGAACCAGCTCTCTTGCGTCAGTTCCGTGGTGTATTTCACATTCCAGCCCTTGGTGTAGCCGGGCAGCGCATCGGACGCCTCTCGCAGGTAAAGCTGGCATTCCTGCCGGTCGGCATAGATCCGGCCCTTGGTGCCGATCATCGACACCTTGGTCGACATCTTGCGATGGCTCTCATCCGACCAGTTGACCGAGAGCTGTGCCGTGGGGCCCTGATCAAAGCGCAGGGTCGACATCACCTCGTCATCCGTGCCTTCGGAGAACACGGGTGTCAGCACCGATCCCGTCACCTGCGCAGGCGTGCCAAAGAACCAGTTCAAGAGGTTCAACGGGTGCGCGGCATAATCGTAAAGGCACCCGCCGCCTTCGGCTTTTGTCGTGCGCCAGCTTTGCTTTTTCGGGCGCAGCACCACGGGGCCGTAGGCTTCGGCCATCACATGGGTGATGCGGCCCAGGGCACCGGTGTCGAGGATGCGCTTCATCTCCTGAAAGGCGCCGACATGGCGGTAGTGATAGCCCACCTGGTTCACCAGCCCCTTGTCCTCGGCGAGATCTGCCAGCGCCATGGCATCCTGCCAGTCGAGGCAGAAGGGTTTTTCACAGAATACATGCACGCCCTTGTCCAGAGCGGCGCGCACCATGGGCGCATGCGCCCGGCTCGGCGTGGCGATGACCACCGCATCCAGCGCCTCCGCGCTGAGCATCTGGTCGTAATCCTTGTGAAAGGTCGCGGGCGTGTTTTTCGACAGCACATCGACCATGAAGCCGGAGGCGTCACAGGCGATGGTATCGGTGTCGGGATGGGCGTGGACCAGAGAAAAATGGGACAGCCCCATTTTGCCCAGGCCGACAACAGCGATGCGAATGGGGGTCTTCATGTGAATTTGGCTCACTCAATGTCTTATGCTGCACGGCAGCGCCATGGCAGGGCTATGCGTCACTTCCTACAAGAATGAAACACAACTTGGGTCATTTCTTGGCAATCAGTTAATAGATCTGCGGCGTCAGGGTGGCGTGGTGGCCAGCCCCAGCCGGGTCCTGAGAAAAACCTCACGGTCCTGGTGCATGCGGCTGTGGGTGCGGGCGGCAACGGCGTCAAGTGCTGTGGCCCCCATACGGGCAAGCGCCTGTGGCTCTGTCTGCGTGCGGCTCAACAGATTGGCAAGCGCCTCCGCATCGTCCACCGGAAAGAGCCAGCCCGTCTCGCCGTCGGTTACGGTGGTCTCGATTCCGGGGGTGCGGCTGGCAATGACCGGCAGGGCCTGGGCAAAGGCGTCATAGACGATCCGAGGCTGTTCGGGCTGTCGGTTGGCAAGCACAACGGCCTCATATCCGCGCAGCATCTTAAAAAACGGCGCTCCTTAGGGGACCGGGTCACGTAAGCGTACCGCATCGGGCCCGTGATCCTGCGCCGCAAAGGAACGGCAGCGTTCTGCCAGCGGACCTGCACCGACAATATCGATCTCAAGGACCGGGTCCGCAGCGGACGCCAATTGGGTCGAAAGAAGCTCGATCGCCTGTAAAACAGTCTCTACACCCTTTTCCGGCACCATGCGCGCGGGGAAGATCACCCGCGCAGGCCCCGCCCCCCGCCGGGGCGCTTCTGGTGGTGCATCGAGGATATCCTGTTCGTCAATCCAGACGGCGGGGGCGATATGAACCTGCGCGTCCGGGCCCAGAAACAGATCGCGATACCAGCTTTGCGTGACGATATGCGCGTCTGCGGCCCGCATGCAGGCACGAATCATGCGGTGGTGAAAGGCATGGGCCAGATGCTGGCGCAGTGACACGCGGCCTTGGGTCGGTTTCATCCAGAACGAGGACTCAATCACCATGACCCACTGGAAATCGAGCCTGCGCCGCAGGAGCAGGATGTAATAGGACAAGGGAAAGGCCCAGCCTGCCCCGCCCGAATGCACGATCCGCGTGGCCTTGACCGCGCGGCGCACCTGGGCAAAGTTGGGCCGGAGATTGCGCAAAACCGACAGCCAGCCCTGATCGCGGGACAAGGGTATGATCTGCGCCGACGACAGCCCTGTGACCATTGTCGTAGTATTAGGACGCTCCGCAGCGGGCAGACGCGGGCAGCAGATGCGGAACTCTGCGATATAGTCCAGATGCAGCGCCAAATCCTTGGCCCAGAGATCATCCGCATAGACCTCACCCGTGGCATCAGCGTAGAGCGGGATGCGCGTGAAAAGGGTGTAGGGCGCCTGGATCATCGGCGCGGCCCAGACTGGGCGCTGGCGCGTGTCAGAGACTGTTCCATCAGATCAAAGGCCATATCCCAAGTATAGCGATGCGCCGTCTGATGGGCCGCCTGTGAATAGACCCGCCATACTGCATCGGGTAGCGCATCAAACCGTTCCAGGGCGTCTGCAAATGCAGTGACCTCTGCCGGCAGAAGTTCACCGTTGGACCCATCAACGAGATCAGGTGCGGCCCCGGCATCCGTGGCCAGAACCGGGGTGCGGCACGCCATCGCTTCCAGCAAGGGCAGGCCAAAGCCTTCGCTCTCACTGGTAAAGAGCCAGACATCAGCACAGGCATAGAGGCCGGGAATATCGCGCTGTGGAGGGTCTTTGTGATATACGACCCAGCCCGGCAAGGGCAGGAAATCCGCTATCTCCTGCGTGCCAAAGACAACCGCCCGCAGATGCGGCAAGCGCGCCTTTACCACCTCCAGCGCAGCTATGGCGAGCGCAAGATTCTTGCGGGGCCGCTCGGTATAGACGACACCAACACACAACGTGTCAGATTTGGCGCGCGGCGGGGCCGTGAAGTGATCGAGATCCACCGCATTGGGCACCAGGTCGACCCCGGTTGCCCCATGGTGCTGCTCGAGCATCCGCTGGATGTAGTCGGACACCACTACCCGGTGAACCGGCAAGCGGTATACCGCATCCACCCGGTCCTGGGGCAGGTGATCGAACATCTCGTAATCCTGGATCAGGTGCACCTTGGCCCCTTTGGACGCGGGCAGCGCGGCCATCCATTCAGCGGTCTCCCACCAGGTGGCTACCACCACATCCGCATCAGGCAGCTGATCGGCCGCGATGGTGGGGGTCGGCAAGATGACATGCGGTACATTCGTGTCGTCCAGATGCGATGCGCGCACCGATGGTCGCGGGATCACGCCACGGCCGCGCAGCACAGACTTGATCTGCCGCCGCAACGGCGCGCGCGGCGGGGTCACCGAAACATGCCGCACCGCGTGCCCGCGTGCCGCCAGCCCTTCGGCATGGGTGGCCACAACGCGGACCCCTCCCGACAGGTTCACAGGTGGGTGCAGGAAGGTGATTTTCATAAACGCGTCCCGGACACGACCCTACTTCCGCACATGCGTCTTGCGGAACACCAGGAACCGGTTGCCGAGATAGTTGAAGATCATCCCCGAGGCGATGCCGCCCAGGGCCGCGAGATGCAGGCCGTAGCTGACGCCCTCCAGCAGTTGCGCGCGCAAAAACAGCGACACGGCAAAGCTGATCCCGGCCCCCACGGCAGAGGCCCCCAGAAAGCCCAGGAACTGTTTGCCCATATGCCCTGCCCGCGCATAGGAGAACGTGAAGCGGCGGTTGAGCAGGAAGTTACTCACCACGCTGACGGCAATCCCGCCGGCCAGGCAGACCGCCTCCGGCAGACCCATGAGTTGCAACAGGGTCAGCACCGCCAGGTTCACCACCACGCCCGAGGCACCCACGACAAGGAACTGCGCCAGATACATCGCATTGGCAAAGCGGTGCAGATAGAGACGGCGGAGGTGCTGGATGTATTTCAGCTGCTCGCGAAAGGTCAGCTTGCTGGTCCCGTGGATCCGGTCGGTGAAGTGGATGGGCACCTCGCCCACATTCTCGAACCCGCATTTCACGATCAGCTCCAGCGCGATCTTGTAGCCAATCGGGTTGAGGTCCTGCACCACATCGAAATCCGCCTTGCGCATGGCGAAAAAGCCCGACATCGGGTCGCGCACCGCCGTCAGGGGCCGCGCCAGCAGCGTGGCCACCACCGAGTTGAGCCAGCGCAGAAATCCCCAGTCATCATCCGTCGACGCTCCGGGCACATAGCGCGAGCCGATCACCATCTGCTGGCCCGCATTCAGCGCCAGGATCATCTGCGGCACCTTTTCCGGCGGATGGCTGAGGTCGCAATCCATGCAGATCAGGATGGGATACTGCGCAGCTGCGAACCCGTCGATCACCGCCGGGCTCAGCCCGCGGTTTTCCGTCCGCACGATGATCCGCGCCCAGTCATAGCCCGCCGCGGCGACCGCCTCCTGGCTGCCATCGCGGCTGTTGTCGTCGAGAAACAGCACTTCGAGCGTCAGATCGTGAGCGGCGCGCAACTGATCAAGCCGCGCCAGGATATGCGGGATATTCTCGACCTCCTTGTAGGTCGGGACGATAATCGAAATGCCTGTCTTGAAACGGATGTCGGCGAATTCGGAAAATGTAGAGTGCTCTGCCTGTGTCATGAAAAACTCGCCTGTCTTTCCCGGGGTTTGACATGTTTTTTGAGGCAAAACAAAGGATACTGTGAGGAGATCCTCGGCATATTCCTTACCAGCCTTCAATCATCAGCGGTGTGCGTGATCCGAATGTTTTGTAATCGCGCGGAATAGGGGCGGGGTAAGACGCGCGCAGGCTGAACCCGTCGAGACCCGGCGCAGGCTTGGGCGCGTTGCTCTGCCACAGGCTCAGGGCCCCGTATTGCCCGATTTGAACATAGCCCTCCGGCACAGGCTGGCCCGGCTCGGCCACGATATGTGACACATGCGCCAGGCGGGCGGTCCGCTCGGCGGCACTGACACCACTGTGCCAGCCCCACATATAGAGTGGCACCGGCTTGCCGATGACGTGATAGGCCGGCGTGTTCCACCAGGGCGCGGACGGTGTCAGAAAATCCACCGCCGTCACATCATCGGCACGGCCAAGCGCATGCATGACTTCAGCGCTGTCGCGCAGAAGGGGTTTCCATGGCGTCAGACCGGCATAGCGCGCGGTATAGACACTGCTGATCCCCAGCACCCACACGCACAGAACCGCAGGCGCAGTCACCGCCAGCCACGGTGCCCGGGCCGCCAGCCAAGCGGCCACAACCGCCACCCCCACCATCGCGAAGGGCAACAACCAGATGACAAAGCGCAGTTCTTTGTGGGCGGGGATGTGAAATGCCAGGAAACCCAGCCCCAGGCCCAGGATGATCGGCCAGATCCGCGGCCAGAGCATGAGCGCGCCAATCGCACCCAGCGCGATGAGCCCGCCGGTTTCAGCCGTCAGGCGTTTGACGTAATAGAGCGTTTCGTGCACGCCGAAGGTCGATGCGACATCATAGAGGAAATTCAGCCGGAAATTGTCGATGAATGACGACAGGAAGCCGCCCCAGAAATACCAGTCCAGCGCGCCGGCCAACACTAGCGCGACCGCATTGCCCGCCAAAAGCGGCCCCACGGCCATCCCGCGCAACCGGTAAAGCGCAACCAGCCAGAAAATGCCCAGAACCGGCACAAGCTGGTAGCGCAGTGTAAAGACCACACCCAGCAACAGCCCGAACCGGAACGCACGCGCACGGCTGGCGGGTTGCAGCATCCACACCACCAGCCACACCAGCCCATACATTGCCAACACGCCGGGCATGGGCTTGTGCGCCACATACAGGAAATGGTGCCAGAAACAGCCCAGCAGAAAGCTGAAGGTGGCGGCCTGCTCGTTCCACAAAATCTGGCCCAGCCGGTACATGCCCACAGGCAGGCTCAGGCTGATCAGGCAGAGTACGGATTTGAGGAAAAAGATGTATTCCCGTGGCTGATCCAGCCCCAGCAGGTCCGCAATCAGCAAAAGCCCCGCCAGACAGAGCGGAATAAACCAGGATCGGATGCCAAACACATATTCCCAAGGGGTGAGCCCATAGCCATGGATAAGCCGGTAGGCCTGTTCGGTGTATTGATGGATTTCATCCGGGTGCAGCGGTACATCAGCCCAGTGCGCAAAGGCCAGACGCATGCCGTAAGCCAACAGGAGCACTGGCCAAAAGAAGCGCCAGACAGCTGGTCTGTGCGGCACGGCCAATCGAGAAAAAAGAAAATTCATCAGGTCTGTTTAAACGACACATGCACCAGAACACGCATAGCAAGCGCGCCGCCACGGAACAAGCTTGAGCCGGTGGCAAAAGGAGCGCTCTGCTTTCGCACACGTCAGGCCACTTGTCTTCACACACGCACGCAGAAGCGTCGCACAGCGTTTTCGAGCACGCGCTGGACTAGTAGAGCAAAAGCGCCTGATCCTCGACGGGCAGTTCCGGCTCCTCATCCGCCTCCTCGAACGTCCCCTGGCCGTCGGTCAGCACATCCCATAGCGGCCTTGCGATCGCGGGGGTCAGGGTGTCGCCCACTGTGGTCAGGAACGTCTCGCCTGTGCCCTCGCCATCCGCAAAGAGCCGCAATGATACGGTGTCGCTTTCATAGTCGATCATCACCTCGGCGTCCTGTTGGTCGCCAAGACCAATGAGCGCGATCGTGTCGAACGTGCCCAGCAATTCATCCACATCGATCAGCAGGCTGTCTGAAATGTCGCCGGCAATCTCGGTGACATCAATCTGAAGACCGCTCTGGCCCAGATCGACTTTGGAGTAGACCTCCGGCGTGTCGCCCAGACCTCCGGAGCGGAACTCTTCGATTGTCTCCAGCCCCTGGTCGTCTGCCACGAAACTGAGTGTTGCGCCCTCTTTCAGGTACAGGCCCGCCGTAAGCCGATCCTCACCGTCAAAGCCGACCTTGGCCTGGGTGCCGGTGATCTCAAGCACATCACCCGCTTCCAGCGTGAGCTCGGCGCCGTCCGTGGCCAACAGGACCTGACCGTCGGTAATGTCGAAAGAGACACCGCCCGAGATCTCGCCCGTGTTGGCAAAACGCCCGCCATCCACATCGACATCCAGATCATCACCCGCGGCCACACCGTTGGTCCAGAACTGGCCGGCATCGTCGATATGGAGCGTGGCGGTGCCGTCTCCGACGGTCGTGGTGTCTTCGATGTCGAGCCGCCCGGCCGTGACCTTCAGGTCCGCACCATCGCCGAAAGTGATGTCCTGCAGATCGACATTGGCAGCAAAGTGGACCCAGTTGCCGTTGAGATCGACGCTGTCGCCGTTCTGCGGCAGGGTGTTGTTGTCCCAGTTGATACGGTTGTCCCAGCGGATACCCCCGCCCAGGGCATTGGGAACGAAAGTATGTGTGGTGCCCGCCGCCGTTTCGGCAACATCCACTTCGAACGCATCCTTGAAGAAGGCCAGCAGTTCGTCGGTGTTGAAGTCGTTGGTCTTGAGATATTCGGCCAAGTCATCGGCGGTGGCGTTGGGATCGTTCAGAACGCTCTGGGCCAGGGTGTTGTAGGTCGTGGCGTCCAGCACGTCGGTGTCCAGGCCATCGATGTTCTGTTCGAGATCAAAACTGGACGCGCGTGTGCCTTCCCAGTTGTAGACAATGGTGTTGTCGAAGACCGCGGAGTTTTCGATATAGAGACCGCCGTTATTGAACTCCTTGAGCGCAATGTCTTCCGGATCGTTCGGATCGGCCAGATGTGCCACGATGTTGTCGATCAGCGCGCTGTCGATGCCCTCGTCAAAAAGACCCCGGGACAGCGCGCCGATCTGGTTGGCCACGTGGTACGAAGACGATGTGACAACATTGCCGTTCCAGAGCGAATAGTTTCCTGAAAATCCGTCTCCGCTGAAGTTGCCGCCATGCACGGTGATCCCGGCATTGGTCTCTCCGACAAAGTTGTCTTCGATAAACGCGCCGCCCCGAGCCTGCAAACCATACGATGCGGCATGGGTCGTGACATTGTCGCGGAACGTGACATCCAGAACATTGTCGGTCAGATACAGGTTGTGGCTGAATACGTTTGGAGGCTGCGGCAGATCACCATTGCCGTCCGGATCATAGCCTTCTTCCCAGGCGATCTGGGCAAAAACGGTGTCTTCTATCAGCAAACCTTCGGTATTGGCGGAAAAAATCCCCGCTTCCCGGTTGTCGAAAGGATGCCAGGATACCCCATCCACCGGGTCTTCCAGGAAAATGTCGTGGAAACTGGAATCGCGGATGGTAATGTGCTCTCCGTTTTGCAGGTTGAAGCCACTTTGGACGACCGTCACATCCTCAAAGAGCAGGTTTGTGGCCACGAGGACCTCAACACCGCCTTGCAGGTTCACGTCGGAAATCACAACGTTATCCGTGTCTCTCTGAAAAGAACGGACTTGTGACAGAATGATGGGCTGCTCTCCCTCACCCCATGAGGTGATATGCGTCGGATGTAGCTCATCCTCGCCCTGCATCCCTCGCGTGGTAAGACGCCCGATGTCATCGTAGGTGTAATTCTTTTCAAACAGCAGCCAGTTGGAGTTTGGCGCAACCGTCTCACCCGTCACGCTGTACCACAGATCCATGCCGGCATCGGGCTTCAGCGCCATTTCCTCGTCAGCACCATAGACGCCGTTTTCGGCCAACCAGCGTCCGGTGATCTCGCTCTCGTCCAACCCTTCGAGGGCCGCGATATCCGCGCGGCTCAACGCGTCTTCGCTGTTGGACACAAAGACCTTGCGGTGATCATCGCCGGTTTCAACGATCGTATCGTCATTCTCGTCGGTCTCGAGCAGGTAATGATGCCCCTGCCCCCAGCCGGCCTGCTGGGTCCCGGCTTCGACGGTCAGGGTCTGGTCATATTGCTGAACATTCCCGTCGGCATCCGTCACTTCGTACCGAAAATTCATGGACCCGGTGAAATCACTGGTGGTCATGACCAAGGCCAGCGTGTTGTCGGGGTTGACCGTCAGGTTCCCGTGTTCGGGGTCTTCGAGAATGCGAATGGACTGCGCCGTGGCATGGTCTTCTGCCGCCAGGGTCGACACCCGGCCACCTGTCACCGTCACGGCTACACTGCCGTCGCCAAGCGCGATCGGCTCGCCATTGACCGGCGGCGTTGCGGGCGTCGTATCGCTTCCGGTGTCGGGTGGTGTGGTATCATCCGTCCCCGTGTCCGACCCTGTGTCCGGCGTGTCATCGGTGCCGCCGGTGTCAGGTGCCGGCACGTCAGTACCGTCGTCCGGAACGGGTGCAGGTGTGTCATCAGGCACATCATCGGGCCCGGGGTCGGGATCGGGATCGGGTGTGTCATCCGTCTCGTCGGTTTCGGGCGCTGGCACGTCAGTGCCCTCATCCGGGTCAGGAGCGGGTGTATCGTCAGGCACCGGCGTGTCATCCGATCCTGTGTCGATCACGGTATCCGGCAGATCGTCCGTGCCGCCGGTGTCAGGTGCTGGCGTATCAGGCACCCCATCCGGCACGGCGACATCATTCGCAGCAGCCTTGGACCCGCCGCCCATACCAAAGGCGCCGCCCAATCCCAGCAAAAAGAGGAAAATAGGGTTCATTGTCTGCGCCTCATCTGAGAGGCCCGCAAACCGTTCTGCGCCACCCTGCTCGGTGCCGTTCGTGCCATTATCAGTGCCATCGCCATTGCCTCTCTGGTGCCTGTCAGCCAGCAAGGTGAAAATGCCTAGTAAGGATCTGGTAACCATGAAATGTGCTCTTTCATTGATCTTTGCAGGGCAGTTCAAAGGCAAAACGCCCCCGTACATCTGCAAAATCACACAGCGCGTATAAGAATTGAGACTCAGTTCAACATGCCGGGCATAATTTCCGCCAAAGCGGCAGAAACACGCTCTTTCTGGCGCAAGATGCACATTTTATCGCCATCGCTGGCTGCCGTCGGTTTGTGGTGAACAGACCCATACGTCACGGTGCGCAGCCCGCGGCGCGGATACAACGGCTGCATCTCGGACAGACGTCCGGACAGGATGCGAAAGCCTTTGGAGCCGCTTCAGACACACAACATATTATATTGCAAAGCAGACATGTCATCGGCCACTGCGTGGCCTGACGTTCTAAAGTGCTATCCCCGGAACAAGCACAGACCGTGACCGCCCACGAGAGATCATCGCAATCTGCTCAAACGGCCAACCCGACCCTGTCACCCGTAATATTCAAAGGCATTGTCCTCGGCCTCGTAGCGGCACTTGTTCAACACCACGCCCAGCACATTTGACACATTGGACACTTCGCGTTCGCAGGCATCGAGCTCGGACATCTTGGTGCGCTCCGCGGCGGCCACGATCATCATGCAATCCACCTTGTCCGCAAAAGCCATGACATCATCGCTCACCTGGAATGGCGGCATGTCGAACATCATCACAGTGGGGTCGTACTTCTCCTCGATCGCATCAAGGGTCTCGCTGAGCCGGGCATCCTGCAACCGTTCGGCAGGATGGCTCAACGGGCTTTGCAACATCCCCACCACCAGGTTCTGACGCACCCGTATGGCATTGTCTTCGAAAAAGGCGTTGCCGTTGATGACCTCGGCAAAGTCCCGTTCGGTTTCGACCCGCAATATCTGGCGCAGGGACGGTTTGCGCAGATCCATTTCCGACAGGATGACGCGGCTGCGCACCTGCCGGGACAGGCTGAATGCCAGGTTGAGCGCAATGGTGGTCTTGCCGCTGTGCATGGTCGGAGACGTGATCGCCACGCGGCGCCAGTTATTGGCTTGCATCTGTTGCATCATCCGGGTGCGCAACTTGTCGAAATGGACGGCGTCCCGCCCGCGATCCAGCGTGACGATCCGCTGTGCGCGCAGACGCTTCATGGACGGCGTGATCAGGGGAATGGCGTCCCATGCCGTGTCTTCGCGGCTCTCGCCGGCATATGCGCGGTGGACAAACCTGGCAGAGGTCGTCTCACCCCCCTTGGCCCGGCGTTCGGCCCGCGCCTTGGCGATGGCAGACTGAATTTTTTCCATGGCTCAGGGGTCCTTCCTGGCGGGCCAGCGCGATCAGAATGGCAAATCAACACTGGGCAGTTGACGCAAGACCTTCTCCAGAAAGATGTCCAGCGGCATGAAGTATTCGTTGATCGCCCACAACGTGCCGACCGACCCGGCAGCCACGGCGACCACGACGAACAGGATCAGCACCCAGCGCCGAAACCTGTCACGGCGCGTGCGGATAAAGGGCAACGTGCCCAGCGGCGTGATCTCGAGCTGTCTGACCACGTCCTGGGGGCGCCGGATCGAGGAATTCAGCAACTCCAGCAGCACAACCAGTCCCAGCCCGACCATCAGGCCACCGCCCACACCGGCTGCGGCCAGCTTGACCCGGTCGGGGCTGGTCGGCTCGGCCGGCGGCACCGCCTGTTCGATGACCGATATCCGCTCGCCCTTGGACAGGGCTTCGATGATATCGCCGGTTTCGGCCCGGGCGCGGTTGGCCACGGCCTGATCATATTGCAGCCGCGTGGCGGCAAAATCACGCTGCAGCGTGTCGAGATAGATGGCGTTGTTCGGGGTGGCCTGAATGGTCTCGCGCAGCGCGGCCATCTCGGCTTCCAGCTCGGTGCGGCGGGCGGCGATGAACTTGAGCTGGTTGTCGATGTCGGACAGCTGAATGTCATAAAGCGATGTGGTCGGCGCTGCTGCGGCAGCCTCTTCTTCCGCGGCAGCGGCGGCCTGTGTGGCCTGCGCGGCGGCGCGCTCCTCCGCAATCTGCTCTTCGAGGGCGGCAATCTGGGCCCGGATCGACCGGATGCGCGGGTTGTCAAAGGCCAGGACCGCGCCGCTGGCCACCAGCCGCGCTTCGAGTTCGCGCAGCCGCACTTCGGCAGCCGATTGCGGTCTGGCGCGGCCCGCCGCATCCGTTTCCGAGACCCGGCCCGTCGCCTCAAAGAGGGCGACCATGCCGGCGCGCCTGTCATTCAGCGCCGCCTCTTCGCGGCTCAGCTGCAAGAGCCGCTCCTGGGCGGCGGTCAGCTGTCCGCGCCGAAACGCCAGGCTGTCGGGCAGCGCTTCGGCGTTTTCCTCCTGAAACCGGATGATCTCGGCGCCGCGCCGGGTCAGCTCCTCGTCGAGCCGGGCCACCTCCTGTTCGAAAAACTCCAGGGTCTGGCCGGACACGCCTGTCCGCATGCGCACGTTTTCCTCGAGCATCAGCGTGACCACCTCATTGGTCACCGCCGCCGCCAGACCGGGCGAGGACGCCGAAAAGCTGACACGCACCAGCGTGGCATTGTCACCCCGCCCGCCCCCGGTGGTCCGGATCCGGATCCGTGATCTGAGATCCTGCACCATCTGGTCCGGGCGCAACCGTTCATCGGACCGGGCATCGCGATCGGCATAGATATCGAGCCGGTTGACCATCTCGAGCAGGATGTCCCGCGTCAGGATGCGCTGTTCGATGATCTGCAGTTGCTCGAGCGCCGCCGTGCGCACGGTCGAGGCCGCCAGCTCGTCGGGGATCTGTTCGGATTCCACCACAAGCCGCGCATCGGCCTCGTAACTTGGCGGCAATGTCACGGCAAACATCACCCCGACAGCGGTGCCGGCCACCGTGAAGATCAGGAAATAGTGCAGCCGCCGGAGAAAGAGCGCGAAATAGAATTTCAGGTCCAGCATCAGGTCTTTCCCGATACCGGATCAACCAGTCTCAGGGTGTCCGGTTTGAGACCACCCGCGAAAAACACACCATCATCCAACACTTGCTGCACCGTCGCCTGCGTAACATTGGTATGACCGCTTGCAAATGCGTAGACCATGCAAAGGTCGCACAGCTGGTTAACGACCCGCGGTATCCCGCCGGACTGCGCGTGTACGTCGCGACAGGCCGCGGCATCAAAGATATCCCCTGCCCCGCCCGCCGTGACGAGCCGGTGATGGATATATTGCGCCGTCGTCTCGGCATCCATCGTGGTGAGATGAAAATGCGCCGACACCCGCTGGGCGAATTGCGACAGATCGGGGCGCATCACCATATCGCGCAGCTCGGGCTGACCCACGAGCACGATCTGAAAGAGCTCGTCCTTGTTGGAATTGATGTTGGTGAACATCCGCAGCTCTTCGAGGTTTTCACGGCTGAGATTCTGTGCCTCGTCGATAACCACGATGGACCGGCGGCCGGCGGCATATTGCTGGATCAGAAAGGCCTGAAAGGCGGCAAACATGTCGACATAGCTGGCGCCCGGTTCGGTCGGCTGCTCAAAGGCCGACATCACCCAGCGCAACAGCTCGCCCCGATCGCCCTGCGCGTTCGAAACCAGCCCGATGCTGACATTTTCTTCGAAGGACTTCAGCAACTGGTGCAGCAGGGTGGTCTTGCCCGCGCCCACATCGCCGGTGATCAACGTGATCGGGGCCCGGGTGACGATACCGTATTCGAGAATGGCATAGGCACGCTTGTGGGCCGGGCTCCAGAACAGAAAATCCGGGTCCGGAACAAGCGTGAAGGGCCGCTCACGCATCTTGAAGTGATCCGTATATATTTCGAGCGTGTTCATGCTATCCGCCTGTCATGTACATCACCTTACAAGCGTGAGGTCGCATACCTCCCTCGGAGCCGCCTACATCCCGGCACAAGGTTTTGTTCCTACACATCATATAGACCTCAATCTGACCCGATTGAAGCCACGTTCAGAATCATCTGGCAGACGGTGACAGAAAAATCTGACTGCAATAAGGCGTACAATCCGTCCCGATCCGCGACATTGTCCTCATTTTGGAACTATCGCCGGGACCACTCACAACCCTTGGTCGAAAGTGCCCGAAAATTGGCTGCAAAGCCTCATGAACGGCTCAGTTTTGACAAATATCCATAGCAAATCCGCAACGACACTGATATCAGGGAGTCGCTGCCATTATTCAATTTTTAACAAAAGCTGCGTCATTTTGCGTGTTAAATGGGTTGGGATTTTTTTGTGCCTAGTAAGTTTACAACGGTTGAACCAAAGCCGGATTTTACCACAGGTAAATCACCACGTGCCTGGGACTACAGACTGCAACGCTCCGAGATTTTCATGTCAGCCGAAGATGTTCAGATGACGGATATGATCACGTCCGCAAATTTCGGGCGCCAGCACCCGCGCAGGGCGCGGACGCGGCGCACAGGGTTTTACAGGCGCTTTGCCAAGCGCATCCTCGATGTCGCACTCGTTGTCCTGAGCCTGCCAGTCATCCTGCCCGTGATCATCGTGCTGGCCCTTCTGGTGGCCCGGAACGGTGGCACCCCCTTCTATCGCCAGAAACGGATCGGGCTGAACGGCAAGATCTTCAGCATGTGGAAGCTGCGCACCATGGTGCATAACGCGGACGAGGTGCTCGAGGATTGCCTGGACAAGGACCCGGCCCTGCGTACGGAGTGGAACTGCAAGCAGAAACTGCTGGACGATCCGCGCATCACGCCGCTTGGACGGTTCCTGCGCAAGAGTTCGGTCGATGAACTGCCGCAGCTTTTCAATGTGCTGCGCGGTGACATGTCGCTGGTGGGGCCACGCCCGATGATGGTCAGCCAGAAAAGCCTGTATCACGGCCAGGATTATTACGAACTGCGCCCCGGCATCACCGGCTTCTGGCAGATTTCGGACCGGAACAAGACATCGTTTTCCGATCGTGCCTTTTACGACGCGCGGTACAACAACCAGCTGTCCTTCCGGACGGATCTGCGGACCCTGATGTCGACCGTGCGTGTGGTTTTGTGCGGCACGGGTCATTAACCAAAGTCATGTGATCATCCCGGGCCTTGCGTTGTTTTTGCATTGTGCACGCACGCCCTACAGATACAGTCGCACCATGTTTTATCGCCCTCTGACCGCTCTTGTCTTCGTTGCAACTCTGTTTCTCGCCGCCTGTGTGGACGAGGAACAGAAGGCCGAAGAGTTCTACCAGTCCGGCCTCGCCCTGCTGGCCGAAGGGGACCCGGCGCGGGCGGCGGTCGAGTTCCGCAATGTGCTGCAATATGTCGAGGACCATCAGGGCGCACGCCTGGGGCTGGCCGGCATCCTCGAGGCGCAAGGCGACCCCGCAGGTGCCTATGCCCAGTACCGCTATGTGTCCGAGGTTGCCCCCAACCTCGCCGAGCCGTTCCAGAATATGGCGCGGATCGCGCTTCTGAACCAGACCTGGGACGAGGCCGAACGCACGGGCCGGCGCGCGATCGAACTGGCGCCGGACGACGCCATCACACAGTCCATCGAGGTCTCTCTGGACTACCGGCAGGCGGTTCTGGACGACGCACCGGCCAAGCGCGAAGGTCTGGCACGGCAGGCCCTGCAGCTTCTCGAAGCCGATCCCAACGACCTTCTGAGCCGTCGTGTCGTGATTGTCGACGCGATGTCATCGAACCGCCCCTCGGCCGCGCTGCCCTATATTGACGGCGCGATCGCTCAGGTGCCCGAGGATCTGCGCTATTACATCATCAAGCTGCAGGCCCTGGAAGCATTGCAGGAAACCGGCGAGATCGAAGCGCATCTGCGGCAGATGTACACCCAGTTCCCGGACAACCGCGAGGTGCAGCAATCGCTGATCACCTTCTATCTGCAGCGGCAGGACATCGACAAGGCAGAGGGCTTCCTGCGCGAACTGGCCGGTGACGACACCGGAGAGACCGCAGGGTTCGTCACGGTCATCCGGATGCTTGACCAGACCCGCGGCCGCGACGCGTCCACGGCCGAAATCGAACGTTTGATCGTCGCCAATGCGGAGCAGCCCGAAAACCTCGAATTCTACCGCTCCTTGCGCGCGGCCTATGCCTTTGAGGCCGGCCAGACCGAAGATGCCATCGCCGAGATGCAGGACATCGTGGACAACGCCGAGCCCAGCGACCAGATCCGCCGGATCAAGGGATCGCTGGCCGAGATGCTGATGCGGACCGACACCCGGGTGGGCGGGCGCGCCCTGATCGCGGCGAGCCTGACCGACGCCGCCACGAATGACGTGGACCTGAAACTGCGGGCCCGGCTGCTGATCGACGGGGACCAGCCGCGCGAGGCCATCCTCGACCTGCGTCAGGCGCTGGACCAGAGCCCGCGCGACACCGAGATCCTGCTGCTTCTGGCCCAGGCGCATGGGCGCAACGGCAGCCCCGAACTGCAAGGCGAACGGCTGGCCACGGCGGTCGAGGTGTCAAATGCCGGCATCCGGGAATCGCTGCTATATGCCGAATTCCTGCTGCGCGACGACCGCCGGGCCGCGGCCCGCAACGTGCTGGCGGACGCGCGCAACGCGCATCCCACCAATCTCGATATTCTGGCCCAGTCGGCGCAGCTTGCCTTTGCCGACAACGCTCTGGGTCTCGTGCGCGGCATCATTGCCGACGTGGAACGCCTGCAGGACCAGCCCCGGGCACCGGAGCTGCTGCAATCGCTGCGCACCACCCTGCTCCTGCGAGAGGACCGGGTCGACGAGGGGCTGGCCATCCTGCAGGAACAGGCCGGCACCGGAGGGCAAAATGCCCTGGCCGTGTCCAACGTGATCCAGACCCAGTTGCGGGATGGTCGCGTGGACGAGGCACGGGCCTATATGAACGAAATCCTCGAAGCCAATACCGACGACCCGCAGCTGCGCATGATCGATGCAGCGCTGCATATGGCCGAGGGCAATCCCGACACCTCCGAAGAGATCCTGCGCGACATCATCGCCGCCAATCCGGCCTTTGCCGCGGCCACCACCCAGCTGTATATTCAACTGTTGCGGACCGGCCGGCAGGGCGATGCACGTGAGGTGCTGACCGCCGCCCTTCAGGCCAATGACAGCGCCCCGCGCCTGCTGTTGCTGCAGGCCGGCGAACTGGAACGCGAGGGCGATATCGAAGGGGCCATCGCGATCTACGAGGCGCTCTACAGCCGCAACACCAACAACATCATCGTCGCCAACAACCTGGCGAGCCTGCTCAGCGCATTCCGCGACGACGAGGAAAGCCAGGACCGTGCCGCCGCTGTCGCGCGCCGCCTGCGCGGCACCGAGGTGCCGGCCTTTCAGGATACATATGGCTGGATCACCTACAAGCAGGGCAATTTCGAAGAGGCGCTGACCTATCTCGAACCGGCGGCCGAGGCGTTGGCGGCCGATCCGCTGGTGCAGTACCATCTGGGCATGACCTATGCAGCGCTTGAGCGCCCCGAGGACGCCCGCGCGGCGCTGACACGCGCGATCGAGATTGCCGGGCCCGACAGCACCCTGCCCCAGATGACCCGCGCGCAGGAAACCCTGGACGGTTTGCAGGCGAACTGATCAGGCCGGGCGCACCCGGTGCCCCGCCGGACATGCAGGGTCAGGAGCGCTAAAGATATTGCGGTTCGATCTATGCAAAACCACACAGTATGGTATGTACCTGTAAGATTTGGCGGTCGGGCCCCCGTGCCCGCTTCAACCAAACGCAAGGCGGATGACATGACCCACCCCAGGCTCTTTCTCACTTGGCTGATCGGCCTTTTCCTTCTGATGCCGGCCATTGCCCCGGCGCAAGGCTACCGCATTCAGGCCGGAGACATCCTGCGGGTCGAGGTCATCGAGGACGAGACGCTCAACCGCACGGTCCTTGTCGACCCCAGGGGCCGGATCAATTTCCCCTTTGTCGGCTCCATCCGCGCGGCCGGTCAGACGGTCAATGCGGTGCAGGCCACGCTGACCCGGCAACTGGCCCCGAATTTCACCGAACCGCCCAGCGTCTTTGTGGCGCTCGAACAGCTGGCCCCCGAGGATATCCCGATCGAGACCGAACCGGAGGTGATCTCGGTCTATATGCTGGGCGAGGTGGAACGCGCCGGCAAGGTCGAGATGGAACCCGGCACCACATTGCTGCAGGCCTTTGCCGAGATGGGCGGCTTTTCCAGTTTTGCCGCCACCAAGCGGGTTCAGCTGCGGCGTCAGGACCCCAAGACCGGGGTCGAGACGGTGATCCCGCTGAACTATGACGCCATGCTTCAGGGACAGACCGCCAATGCCACGCTCGAGCTTCGGGATGGCGATGTGATCGTTGTGCCGACCCGGCGCCTGTTTGAGTGATCCCGACGGCATGGGGCGGAGTGTGCCATATCACGCCCCCCGCCTTTCGGGGCTGCTTGGCGCCTGTGCGGGCCTGCTGATCGGCTCTGCCGCACTGGCGCAGGATCAGAACGACGGGCCGATCCTGCGCCTCGGGCTCTCGACCAGCGCGCAATTCAACACCAACCGCAGCCTGGACACGGATGACACCGGCAGCACCACGGACCTGTCGGCCCGGCTCGACTTTCTGTTGCGCTTTGCCACGCCGATCCAGTCGCTCGACGTCAGCGGTGATATCGGCCTGCGCACCGTGAACGGCGCCACCGAAGGCGAGTTGGCCACCGGCATCGTCGACCCCAGCCTGCGGTTCAGCTACACCCGGCAGTCCCGGGATGCGCAGCTGGACGCCAGCGCGTTCTATGTCGAACGGGACGTCTTTGCCTCCGAACTGCAATTCGACCCGGTGACAGCGGATTTCGACCTGCTCGACACCAGCGGCACCCAAAGGCAGTTCGGCTTTGACGCGCGCCTCGAGTTGCGGCGGCGCGCGCCCTTCGGGATCACCCTGTCCGCCGGGTTCACAGGGCTGCGGTTCAGCGACACCACAGACCCCGACCTGACCGACGAGGACCGGTTCCGCGCCGGGCTCGGCCTGCGCTTTGATCTCAACCCGGTGACACAGGCAACCGTGGATATGCGCCTGAGCACCTTCGAGGATTTCGGCGCCGGCGAAGGCCGCCAGGACACCTATACGCTCAACACCGCCGTGCGGCGCACCCTGTCCAATGGCAGCCTCCGGCTGAGCGCCAATATCGAGGATACCGAAGACGGCACCCGCTATACGCTGCGCGGCGCGCGGGGGTTCGAAACCGATATCTGGCAGGTCACCGGTTCGCTGGGCCTGACCCGTGAGGTTGACGGAGACATCGCCACCGTGGGTGGTGTCAATCTGGCCTATGACCTGCCGAACGGGGCCATCACGGCAGAATTTGACCGGACCATCCGCTCCGGCACCGACGACGCGGAAGAGGAAGTGACCAGCCTCGCTCTGGGCTATCGCACGCAACTGAACGCGCTGACCGGTTTCAATGCGCAGTTTTCCTTTACCGACCGCAAGGCCACGGGCGCCGGGGACGATGGGCGTTTTGCGACGCTGTCGCTGGCCGTGCAGCGCCAGCTGACCCGCGACTGGAGCGTGAATGTCGGGCTGGAGCACCGCATTGTCGACGACGACAGCAGCGGGCGGGCAGATGACAGCCTGCTGCGGGTCAGTCTGCGGCGCGACCTGCTGGCCCGGCGCTGAGACCCCTCGCCCCCAGACCCCGGGCTGCGTTAGGCTTGATCCGTTCATGACCCAGCAGACCACGCCTTTGACCCCTGATCAGGCACATGCCGGCCTTCTGGTCTGGAGCGTGCTGGTCCTGATCTGCGCCCCCGAACTGATCATCCGGGCGGCGGATGCCGGGTGGATCGGCTCCCCCCTCTGGCGCTCTCTTTCGGTGCAGAACGGCGCGTTCTGGCCGGGGCTGCTGCGCGACTGGCGGCCCAATTACGACGCACAGCCCTGGCTGATGTTCCTGACCTATTCGGTCCTGCATGTCGGCATCTGGCATATGCTGGGCAACGCCCTGGCGCTGTGGTGGCTCGGGCCGCAGGTCATTGCCCATATGGGGCCGCGCGGATTTCTGGTGGTGTGGGCAGCCGCTGCCATCCTGGGGGGCGCAAGCTTTGCGCTGCTGTCTTCGGGCACCGTATCCATGGTCGGCGCATCAGGCAGCGTGTTCGGGCTCATGGGCGCCGTCGTCACATACAGGTACGTCTTGCAGGACCGGCTCTGGACGGCAGCAGGCATTTTCGCAGCGCTGGTGCTGTTGCACCTGGTGGCGCTTGTGGCTCAGCAGGGTGGCATCGCGTGGCAACCCCATCTGGGCGGATACCTGTCGGGCACCGTGCTGGCGCTCTGGTGGGCGACAGGCAGCCCGCCCGCCAACGGGGCAAGCGGGAATTAGCCGATTTGTGCAGGGTCCGATCCGCGGGCATTGCCGAACATCGTATTCCATTTAATATCAATTCAACTTGTACGGGTACGCCCAACCATTCCTTCACGTAGCGACGTTATATGTGAAGTGGGACATCCATACGACCTGTCGCACGGGGGTGCATTGATGGTCATCACATTGCTTCTTTCCAGCCTTCTGGGCAGCCTGACCGGGCTTGTCCTGGGGTTGCATCTGGAGATGAGCAATATGACCATCGGTCTGTTTTACATATTGGGCGGCATGACCGGCGTGACGCTCGCCCTGATGCGGGCGATGTCACGCGCCCGCAAATGCGACACCTGCCACAGCCAGCCGATATCCGACACAGCCCCACAACTCGGCAACTGAGCCGACCGAGCTCATTTGACACCTGTCGCAAGGCAGGGGGATGTCGATACATTCCCTGCTTGTGAAATGGTGCATGGCGCTGACACGGCCCGCACATGCGTGGCTCAATTCCGAAGCAATGACCCAGGACACGAGTGACAAGCCAAAGCGCGATTGCTAAAGCAGCACAAAACCAAAGGTCAGGCCGTGAAAATCACCCAAACAGCTCTGCCCGGAGTGCTGCTTCTTCATCCGCGACGATTTGAGGATCCACGCGGGTTTTTCAGCGAAAGCTGGAACCGCCAGACATTGGCCGCACAGGGTATTTCCACCGATTTCGTACAAGACAATCACTCCCTTTCGAAGGCGACGGGCACGGTGCGCGGATTGCATTTCCAGGCCCCTCCGCATGCGCAGGCCAAGCTTGTGCGGTGCGGACGCGGCAGCCTTTTTGACGTGGCCGTCGACATTCGCAAGGGCAGCCCGACCTATGGCCAATGGGTCGGCTATGAGCTGAGCTTTGACAACGGGCTGCAGCTCTTGATCCCCGAAGGCTTCGCACATGGCTTTGTCACGCGGGCACCGGATACCGAGATCATCTACAAATGCTCGGACTACTACGATGCAGAAGCGGATGGCGGGGTCGCGTGGGACAGCTGCGGGATCGACTGGGCGCTCAGCACAGACCCTGTTCTGTCGGACAAGGACAGGGCCCTGCCCACGTTGGACGGTTTTGACAGCCCCTTCGAGTGGAGCGATCACACATGAAACTGCTTGTGACCGGCGGTGCCGGGTTCATCGGGTCGGCCGTGGTGCGGCTGGCCATTGCGCGCGGCCACGCGGTGGTGAACCTCGACGCGCTCACCTATGCGGCCTGCCTCGACAATGTGGCCGGCGTGGCCGACGCGCCCGGCTATACGTTCGTGCAGGGCGATATTCGCGATTCAGCTCTGTTAGACACTGTTTTTCGCGATCATGCCCCCGATGCCGTGATGCATCTGGCCGCCGAAAGCCACGTGGACCGCTCCATCGACGGGCCCGGCGCCTTTATCGACACCAACGTGATGGGCACCTACACCCTGCTCGAGGCCGCGCGCGGCTATTGGGAGGGCCGGGGCAAGCCCGACACGTTCCGCTTTCACCACATCTCCACCGACGAGGTGTTCGGATCACTGGGCGACACCGGCATGTTCACCGAAACCACGCCCTACGATCCACGCTCGCCCTATTCGGCCTCCAAGGCCGCCTCGGACCACCTGGTGCGCGCCTGGCACCATACCTACGGCCTGCCGGTGGTGCTGACCAACTGTTCGAACAATTACGGCCCCTACCATTTCCCCGAAAAGCTGATCCCCGTGATCATCCTGAACGCGCTGGCGGGCAAGCCGCTGCCGATCTATGGCGACGGCTCCAACGTGCGCGACTGGCTCTATGTCGAGGATCACGCCGACGCGCTCCTGTGCGTGCTGGACAAGGGCGCGCTTGGCCAAAGCTACAATATCGGCGGCGAGAACGAGCGCAGCAATCTGGAACTGGTGCAGACGCTCTGCGCCATTCTCGATGCCAAACGCCCGCTGAACGATGGCTCCTATGCCGATCTGATCACCTTTGTCACCGACCGGCCCGGCCATGACGCCCGCTACGCGATCGATCCGACCCGCATCCGCGACGAATTGGGCTGGCAGCCCTCGGTGACCGTGGAAGAGGGTCTGGCGCGCACCGTGGACTGGTATCTCGACAACACCGCATGGTGGCAGGCGCTGCAGAACCGCGACGGGGTCGGCGAACGGCTGGGCATCAAGGCATGATCCTTGTCATCGGCAAAACCGGGCAAGTGGCCACCGAATTGGCGTTGTTAGAGCCTGATGCACGTTATGTGAGCCGGGACGAGGTGGATCTGGCCAAGCCTACGCAGCTTGCGGCCTTTCTCAAGGCCACCCCCGCCCGCGCCATCATCAATGCCGCCGCCTACACCGCCGTTGACCGGGCCGAGCAAGAGCGTGATCTGGCCATGGCCGTAAACGGGGCAGCCGTGGGCACCATGGCGGAACATGCCGCGGCACACGACATTCCCCTTGTGCACATCTCCACCGATTACGTCTTTGACGGGCAAGGGACCGATCCGCACAAACCGGATGACCCCGTGGCCCCGCTGGGTGTCTATGGGCAAAGCAAGCTGGCAGGCGAAGCACTGATCCGGAACGCAGGTGGTCAGCATGTGATCCTGCGCACCTCGTGGGTCTTTTCCGCTCATGGCAACAATTTCGTCAAAACCATGCTGCGCCTGTCCGAAACCCGCGATGCGCTGAACGTGGTCGACGACCAGATCGGCGGCCCCACCCCGGCCCGCAGCATCGCACAGGCCGTTCTGGCGATCACCGGGGCCCTGCGGGGGGGTCAGACCGGGGGCACCTATCACTTTGCCGGGGCGCCCGTGACCTCGTGGGCCGGTTTCGCACGCGAAACATTCGCCCGTGCCGGCCGGGATGTGACCGTCACCGGCATTCCCACCACGGATTATCCGACCCCGGCCACACGACCGCTCAATTCACGGCTGGATTGCACCACATTAGAGACTGATTTCGGCATTAAACCTGCAGATTGGCAGGCCGAACTGGCACATATTCTCAAGGTACTGACATGACCAACCGCAAAGGCATTATCCTCGCAGGCGGCTCCGGCACGCGGCTTTATCCGATCACCATGGGCGTGTCGAAACAGCTGCTGCCGATCTATGACAAGCCGATGATCTTTTACCCGCTATCGGTCCTGATGCTGGCGGGCATCCGCGAGATTGCCGTGATCACCTCACCGCAGGACAGCGACCAGTTCCAGCGCACGCTGGGGGACGGGGCGCAATGGGGGCTGTCGCTGACCTATATCGAACAGCCCTCGCCCGACGGGCTGGCGCAGGCCTATCTGCTGGCGCGCGATTTTCTGGCGGGCGCCCCTTCGGCGATGGTGCTGGGCGACAACATATTCTTTGGCCACGGCCTGCCGGACCGGCTGGCAGAGGCCGATGCAGTCACGCAGGGCGGCACCGTGTTCGGCTACCGCGTGGCGGACCCCGAACGCTACGGCGTGGTGGATTTCGCCCCTGACGGCACGGTCAAGACGATCATCGAAAAGCCGCCCTCGCCGCCGTCAAACTATGCCGTCACCGGGCTTTACTTCCTCGACGGCACGGCCCCGGACCGCGCCGCCGCCGTGCAGCCCTCGGAGCGGGGCGAGCTGGAGATCACCTCGCTGCTGGAGATGTATCTGGAGGCCGGCCAGCTGAGCGTGCAGCAGATGGGCCGCGGCTATGCCTGGCTCGACACCGGCACGCATGCCTCGCTGCTGGATGCGGGGAATTTCGTGCGCACCCTGTCGGACCGGCAGGGCCAGCAGGTCGGCTGCCCCGAAGAGATCGCCTATGAGCAGGGCTGGATCGATACGGCGCAACTGGCCGAGCGGGCGGCCCTGTTTGCCAAGACGAATTACGGGGCGTACCTCAAGGGGCTGCTCAGCTAGGATCGCTCGCCCGCCCCAAAAGAGCCTTGTGACGCACACGGACCAGACGCCAGCGACTGTCGTCACCGGACAAGGCGTTTCCAGGCTGGGTGAAAACCCGCATCCAGACCCTCGCCACGCGCAGTTTTCGCCCAATATGTACCACAATCGGCTGAACTTTGCCGTTTTGGGGGGGTGTTCGTCATTAAATCTCCATATTCCGGCCAATTTATCGCACCAGATCATGAAGCACTGTGCCTGTGGGTGGGTGCTGCAACAAAGAGAGTCATCGCGAACGATGCAAACGAGGTTGGGCTGCCCAGACACATGCGAATTGCGCGTATCACTGACCGCATCCGGTGTTTCCACACATATCCTGTGCTGCTTGCAGCCGGTCTTGCCATGAGCATGATGCCGGGTCCTGCCGGCGCGGGCCAGCGTCCGTTTCCGGTCGTCGCCGTCCAGTGTGACGCAGCCCCCGCGCTGTGCCGCGCCCTGGTGCAGGCCCTGTCCGAAATGGCGCCCACGCATCTCTATCGCATCAACCCCGTGCCGGCCCCGACCGACGCCTTTGCGCTGCGGCTGGACCTTGCCGAAGACGATCATGCGCATCTGCGCTGGCAGGGCGGCGGCGCGGGCCAGCCGGTGTTGCGCGCCGGCCAGACCGATACAGATCTGGCCGAACAGCTTGTTGCCGCCAGCCCCGACCTCGCCCGCGCCCTGCGCGCGGACCAATGACACTCATGCGTAAATAGATAGGACGATCAGATGTGCACAATTTGCGCCATGACCCAAAGCTTTGTTCCTGAACGCCATGAATCCGGCGAACAGGCCTTTGACGGGATGGGGCCGCTGTTCGCCACCATCAGCGAGACCGGCGATGCCGCGTCGGGGATTTCCACCAGCTATTCGATGGCTGTGGGCGACAGCTTTGCCGGTAGCATCAGCACCGGTGGCGATGTCGACTGGATCGCGATCACCTTCGAGGCCGGGCAGACCTACGAGATCGACGCCCTGGGCAATGACAGCGGCGGCGGGTCGCTGCGCGACACGGACCTGCGGCTTTATGATTCAAACGGCACGCTGATCGAATATGACGATTTCGACGGGGCGGGCTGGGACGCGTCGATTTCCTACACGGCCACGTCCTCGGGCACCTACTATATCGCGGTGTCCTCCTATTTTGCGAGCAATACAGGCTCGTACAGCCTCGAAGTGGGGGCGGCCGTGGAACCCTATGTGCCGGGCACCGAAGCCTCCATCGAACAGCTGGCCCAGTACCTGCGCGAAGGCAGCAGCGGCACCGAGCGCACGTTCAACACCAGCAGCTCGAACGAGATCACCGTCAATCTGTCGGGCCTGACCGCCGCCGGCCAGCAGCTGGCCCGCTGGGCGATGGAAACCTGGGAGATGGTCGCCGATATCGACTTTGTCGAGGTGTCCTCGGGCGAGATGATCACCGCCGATGACGAAGACAGCGGGGCTTTCGCCTATTTCCCCAATTCAGGGTCTACATCGGCAGGGGTCGAGCTGAACGTGTCGACCGGCTGGCTCAGCAGTTCGGGCACCAAGCTCGATACCTACTCGTTCCAGACCTACATTCACGAGTTCGGCCACGCGATCGGCCTGAACCACCAGGGCGCCTATAACTATACCGGCAGCCCGATCACCTATGAAAACGATGCCGATTTCACCAATGACAGCTGGCAGCTGTCGGTGATGTCCTATTTCAGCCAGTCCGAGAACACGGCCACGAACGCGTCCTTTGCCTATGTGACCACGGCGCAGATGGCCGACATCATGGCGGTCCAGGACCTCTATGGCGCGGCGGGCGCGGGCTCGGTGACCGATGGCAACACCACCTATGGCCGGGGCTCGAATCTGGGCAATTACCTGGACGAGATCTTTGCCGCCTGGGAGACAGGGCAGTCCAACGCCAATATCGGCGGCAACCGGGTTGCGGTGACACTGTATGATGCGGGCGGCATCGACACGATCGACCTGGGCTATCTGGCGTCAAACGAGGCGGCCAATATCGACCTCAATGGCGGCGCGTTCTCGAATATCGGCAATGATATCGGCACGCTGGGTATCGCCGTGGGCACCGTGATCGAAAACCTCGAAACCGGGGCCGGTAATGACACGATCACCGGCAACGCGGCGGCCAACAGCATCACATCCGGAAATGGTGCGGACACTGTCGACGCCGCCGCCGGCAATGACAGCGTCTGGGGCGGAAATGGCCAGGACACGCTGCTGGGCGGTACCGGCAATGACAACCTGTATGGCGGCGATGCCAATGACAGTCTCTATGGCGGCACCCAGGGTGACCGTCTTGAAGGTGGGGCCGGGGACGACACCATTGAGGGCGGGGATGGCCGGGACACGGCCATTCTGGGCGACGGCAATGACGTCTTTATCGACAACACCCAGACCGGCAGGCATGGGTCCGACCGCGTCTTTGGAGAGGACGGGGATGACACCATCACCGGGGGTGGGGGCAATGACAGCCTCCATGGCCAGGATGGCTATGACATGATCTGGGGTGGCGGAGAGAACGACTCCATCACCGGCGGTATCGGGTTTGACACGATCTATGCGGGCACCGGGAACGACACGGTGGTCGGCGGTAACGGGCGCGATGTGGTCTATCTGGGGGACGGCGATGACGTCTTTGAGGACAGCACCCAGAACGACACCTGGGGCCGCGACCGGGTCGATGGCGGGGCCGGGAACGACACCTTCATCCTGGATGGCGGCTATGACACCGTCACGGGCGGTGCGGGTGCGGACACGTTCATCTTTACCAGCAGCCATATCGGCAATGACCGGGTCACCGACTATGAGGCCGGCGTGGACGCGCTGCAGCTTGACGATGCCCTGTGGGGCGGCGGGCGCAGCGTGGCGCAGGTGATCTCCGACTTTGCCGACGACAGCACGGGCACGGTGATCTTCGACTTTGGCAATGACAATGTGATCACGCTCCAGGGTGTGAACACGCTGGCCGGGTTGGACACGGATATATCCATATTCTGA
>ERZ1740065.152-NODE-152-length-31624-cov-6.446641_pt1 | contig 31624 bp, 33 predicted proteins | sample MGYA00581738_ERZ1740065 | MGnify/ENA primary metagenome ERZ1740065 (study PRJEB43018, sample SAMN04849749) | marine metagenome | isolation source: floating plastic debris | place: Pacific Ocean | collected 2008-09-01 | study: EMG produced TPA metagenomics assembly...
ATCTGTGCATCATGATGTTCCTCCCATAAGCCATGAACTTGCAAAGCCGTGGTCTTGGTTGGGCGAGACTGCGGGCCTTTTCGAGGTACGTAAGGGAAATGCGAACGACGGTCGCTTGCAGCGATCCGTGCGCAATTCCGCCTCCTCCCAGGTGCCTGACCGAGCACGACTGCACATGTGAATATCAGAAAAAGAGCAGGCGTTCTTTGTATTTCACGCCATCGGGCGGGAACACTGCGTGCATTCGTCGTGGTAGGACCGGGGCGACATGCCGTAGCGCGCCTTGAACCCGCGGTTGAAATTCGACAGGTCGCGAAAGCCCGCGCGAAAGGCGATCTCGGCGATCTGGCCATGTGGGTTGGATGCGCCGCTCAGCAGCTCCGTCACATAGCGATAGCGTTTTTCGCGGACCAGTCGGGTAAAGCTGGTGTCATGCTCCTTCAGCACACGCTGAAGGTGCCGCGGGGACAGGCCGACCTGCGCCGCCAGCCACGCCAGCGTCAGGCGTTCTTCTGCCAGGTGCCGATCGATCACGTCGCAGATCAGCTCGAACCTGTCCTTCTCCCGGGTCAGCTCGATGTCGGCCACCCCGTGGTCCGGCGCGGAGAACGCCGCATGCACGGTGTCGAAAAGAAGCGTGGGATCAATCGGGCGCGCGGCACCGCAGCAGGCATCGGCCAGAGGCGTGATCCTGTCGATCAGCACCTGCGCAAGCGCATGACCCGCAGGCAGACGCCGACCGAAATCGAGCCCGCCGCGACGCCGCCGCAAGAAGCTCTGCCGCGGCAGATGCACGGACAACAACCGGCTGGATGACTGCGCCATATGCAACGCGGCCTCCCGCGTGCTGTCGAGCAGGATGCTGTCCCCCGGTCGCAGCGTGCTCTGATGCCCGCCGTGCTGGACGTTCATGTTTCCCGCCACTTCGAGCACGAAGAATACATATTCGCTCTCGTCGCGCCGGATGCCCGATTTATCCCTCGAGATCATCGCGATATCGCCCGAGACATCGGCGACGTCCAGCGTACCGAAACGATGCAGATCGACCCGGCCGTTCACATCGCTCTGACGGCGGTGCGGCACCCCGTCGTAATGACCGCACACCGCGTGCAGATCATCGTACCACTTCTCAAATGGTGTCGTGGCCTTTCCCGTCACCCCGCCATGCCTGCGCAGCAGCGATGCGCATCCTCCCGTCGTGAAACACTGCACCCGATCCTAGAAGATACGGATCGGAATGTCAGCTATCCTTGCCCCGGAGCTACTTGCCCAGCCCGCAGAACGGCGCGCAAAGGAGCGATAAGCACAGCTTGTCCGCCCCGTCCCGGGTCTGATTGGTCGCGCGGTGGCCGTGGCGCGTAACCTGGCCAGAACCCGCCCCTCAGAAAGGCCTGATATGCTGCAAAGACTGAACCCCGCCACCCTGCGTCCGGTGCCCGAGCCGCTTGCCGGCATCTACGCCCATTCCACCGCGCTGGAGCACCCGCAGAAACTCGTCGCCATGTCCGGGCAGATCGGCGTTGCGCCGGATGGCACCACGGCTGCCGACTTCACCGGGCAATGCCATCAGGCCATGGAATACGTGGAGCGGCTGCTCGACGCGCACGGGCTGGGCCTCTCCGACATGCTGCGGGTCACGTATTACCTGACCCAGCAGGCAGACCTGCCCGCCCTGCGCGACATCCGCGAGGCACGCTGGCACGCCGCCGCACCGCCCGCCGTCACAGTGCTGGTGGTGGCCGGTCTCGCCAGCCCGGACCTGCTCGTCGAGATCGAGGTGCTCGCCGGCCGCTGACACGGCCACAACACAGCTCACCCCGCATCAGTCTGCCATCCGGCGGCGATATCCGGCCAGGCATCCCGCAGGAACACCGTCAGATCATTCGCCGCGAAATCAGGACCAAGCGGGTAGAGCAACGTGCTGACGAAACCCCGGTGATAGGTCGCGTGGTTCACCAGATGCAGCAGGATGTCTTCGCGGGACATCGCACCGGCGCCACCACCGACGAATTCAAAGCGGATGATCTCCGCCATCTCCCGGTCCGTCCAGCGGCGCGACAATTGCACGTAATGCCGGTTCATCTCGCGCAGCCCCTGCGCCACATCGGCAAAGGGCAGCGGCCTGTGGCGGTGACGCGCCCGGTGCGGGTGCTTGCGGCCTTCCAGATGCGCCCTGAAAATCTCGGCCACCACCAGCACATGGTCGAAGGTGCCCGCAATGCTGCCGAAAAGCGTATCGCGCGGGGCGACAAGCTCCGCCTCCGCAAGCTGCTCGGCGTTTTTGAGCATCACGTCATCGGCCCAGGCCATGTAAGCGGTCATGCGGCGCACATTGGCAAAATCGGACATCAGATCTCTCCTTGATGCCCCTGTCTTGGCAGATCATATTGCACCGAGCAAATGATACATTGTTCTCGGAGCAATATATGCCCAAACCCTATGCCCGGATCGCCGACCGGATCGCGGCACGCATTGCCACGGGTGCGCTGCCGCCGGGCACCCGGCTGCCGCCCCAGCGCATGTTTGCCTATGATCAGGGCATCGCCGTGTCGACGGCGAGCCGGGTCTACGAAGAGTTGCGCAGGCGCGGGCTGGTTGCCGGAGAGGTCGGGCGCGGCACCTTTGTCACGAACCGGTTCTCGCCGCTGGATCCGGCCCTGCTGGAGCCCGCGGGCACCGGCATCGACCTCGACATCCTGTTCCGGCTGGGTACTACCGCGCGCGAGCAAATCGCGGCCTCCACGGCCCGGTTCCTGAAATCCGGCCTGCCGCAGGCGGCCACGGCCCCGCCGTCGGTCCGGGGAACGCGGGCCGCAGCAGAGGCTGCGGCACGGCTGACCAGCGGCTCCGGCCAGCGTGTCGCCCCGGAAAACGTTCTCTTTGCCGGCAGCGGCAAGGAGGCCATCGCAGCCTGTCTTTCAGCCCTCGCGCCCCGGGGCGGGCGCGTCGCGGTAGAGGCGTTGACCTACCCGTTTGTCATCGCCACGGCGCGCCTGCTGGGGATCGACCTCGTGCCGCTGCCGCTGGACGGCGAGGGCATCCTGCCCGACGCGCTGGAGGATCAGGTCCAAAGCGGCCTCGCCGGTGTCTATCTGCAACCCACGCTGCAAAGCCCGCTGGTGCTCACCATGTCTCCGCAGCGGCGCAGCGCCATCGCCGATGTTCTCATCCGCCACGATCTGCCCGCCATCGAGGACCGGGTCTATGGCTTTCTGCGCCCCACATCTCCGCTGGCCAGCCATGCGCCGGATCACGTCATTCAGGTCGACAGCCTGTCGAAACGTCTGATGCCCGGGCTCGCCGTCGGGCTGATCATCGCCCCGCCGCGATATCACGACGCGCTTTCCAGATCGCTACGGGCCGGAGGGTGGCTGGCGCCCTCGCTTGCGGTAGCCCTCGCGCATCACTGGATCGAGGAGGGTCTGGTCGACCGCGTCGCCCGCGCAAAAAGAGAGGACGCCGCCCGGATGTACAGAATCGCGCGCAAGGCGCTGACCGGGCTGGATTTCACCGGCGCGCCGGATGCGCTGCACGGGTGGATCGCACTGCCATCGGGCTGGCGCGGCGACAGCTTTGCCGCCGCCTGCGCGGATATCGGCATCGCCGTGGCCCCGGGCCATGTCTTCGCCGTCGCGCCCGGCACCGCCCCCTCCGGCGTGCGCATCGCCTTTTCCGCACCCGAACTGGAGACTTGGGACTACGCCCTGCAGACCCTTGCGGGGATCGCACGGCGCGGACCGGCCTGACGCCAGCCGTCGCAGCGTGACTTGCCGCTGGTCAATCGGTCGGCGCTGTGGCTAGTCTGCGCCAGATCAACTGCAAGGAACCTCGCCATGCCCGCCCCGCTCAATACCTTCAAACAGGCCCTGCTCGGTGGGGAGACGCTCATCGGCTGCTGGATGAGCATGGCGGAAAGCTACACCACCGAAATCCTCGGCGGCGCCGGGTTTGACTGGCTGCTGATTGATGGCGAACACGCGCCCAATGACATCCGCTCGATCCGCGACCAAATGGTCGCCCTCAAGGGCAGCGCCAGCCACCCCGTGGTCCGCGTCCCGATTGGCGAGACCTGGCTGATCAAACAGGTGCTGGACGTGGGCGCGCAGACGGTGCTTGTGCCCATGGTCGAAACCGCCGATCAGGCGCGCGAGCTGGTGCGCGCCTGCCGCTATCCGCCCGGCGGCACGCGTGGCGTTGGGTATTCCGTGGGCCGCGCATCGGATTTCGGGCAGATGCCGAACTACGGGCCAACCGCCGACGAGCAGATCTGCCTGCTGGTGCAGGTGGAGAACAAGGCGGGGCTCGACAACCTCGACGCCATCCTCGCGGTAGACGGGGTGGATGGCGTGTTCATCGGCCCCGCCGATCTCTCCGCCAGCCTCGGATACCTCGGGCAGAGCATGCATCCGGAGATGCAGGCCACCATCACCGGCGCGCTGAAGCAGATCAGCGACAGTGGAAAGGCGGCGGGTATCCTGACCCCGGACGATGGCATGATCCAGGCCTCGCTGGACGCAGGCGCGCGCTTTGTCGCGGTGGCGATGGATATCGCGCTGCTGCTGAATTCCGCCAAGGCGGTCTCGGCAAAATGGAAAGACAAGATTTCCTGAGGCCCCTTTCCTCCAAGGCTCAAGGGGTATAACAGGCGCGCACCATCACTTGAACATTGGAGTAAAACAGATGGGTTACCGCGTCGTTGTTGCGGGTGCCACAGGTAATGTGGGCCGCGAAATGCTGAACATCCTTTCCGAACGCCACTTCCCGGTGGACGAGATCACGGTGCTTGCCTCGCGCAAGTCGCTGGGCACGGAAGTGAGCTTTGGCGAGACGACGCTCAAGACCAAGGATCTCGATACTTTCGATTTCACCGGCTGGGACATCGCGCTCTTTGCCGTGGGGTCTGAGGCGACCAAGAAGTACGCACCGCTGGCAGCCAAGGCGGGCTGCGTCGTGATCGATAACTCCTCGCTCTACCGCTACGATCCGGATGTGCCGCTGATCGTGCCCGAGGTGAACCCGGATGCCATCGAAGGCTATGCGAAGAAGAACATCATCGCCAACCCCAACTGCTCGACTGCACAGATGGTCGTGGCGCTGAAACCGCTGCACGACCGCGCGACGATCAAACGCGTCGTGGTCTCGACCTATCAATCGGTGTCGGGCGCGGGCAAGGAAGGGGCGGATGAGCTCTGGGATCAGACCAAGTCGATCTACAACCCGACCGATGACAAACCGCCGAAGAAGTTCACCAAGCAGATCGCCTTCAACGTGATCCCGCATATCGACGTCTTCATGGAGGACGGCTCCACCAAGGAAGAGTGGAAGATGGTGGCCGAGACGAAGAAGATCGTGGATCCGAAGATCAAGGTCACCGCCACCTGCGTGCGCGTGCCGGTCTTCGTCGGGCATTCCGAAGCGGTGAACGTCGAGTTCGAAGACCATCTGGACGAGGACGAGGCGCGCGAGATCCTGCGCGAAGCCCCGGGGATCATGGTCATCGACAAGCGCGAGGACGGCGGCTACGTCACGCCGGTCGAATGCGTCGGCGATTTCGCCACCTTCATCAGCCGCATCCGCCAGGACAGCACCATCGACAACGGGCTGAACTTCTGGTGCGTGTCGGACAACCTGCGCAAGGGGGCCGCGCTCAACGCGGTTCAGATCGCCGAACTGCTGGGCAACCGCATCCTGAAAAAAGGGTGAGCATCAGACCCGTCGCTGACCAAAAGGGGTGCCCACCGGGTGCCCCTTTTCTTTTTGCGGCGCAGGCTTCAAGCTGGGCGCAAAAAGCCCGGAAGGAACCTTCATCGATGCGATTTGCCCTTTCTGTTGCGCTGTGCCTGAGCGCCCCGGCCCATGCGGACAGCTTCACGCTGCGCAGCACGCCGGATACCGTCATCGTCTATCCGCAGGGCGCCAAGGTGACGCGCAACCTCTCGGTCGCGCTGCCCGCGGGCACGCATGACGTCATCCTGCCCGACCTGCCGGAGGAGGTCCTCTGGCAACCCAGTCCGCAGATCTCCGTCACTGGCGCCGTGCTGGGCGCGGTCTCGCTCCGGGGCGACGCGCTGCCGCCCCTCGCAGACGCCGACCCCGAGGCCATCGAGGCCGCCCGGCAGACCCTGAAAGCGGCACAGCAGGCGCTGACCCGGCACCGGGACGCAGAGGCGGACATCCAGTTGCAGTCGGACGCCGCCGCCGCGCAGATCGCCTTCCTCGAAGGTCTGACCCGGAACGAAGGGCTGCCCGCCGATGTTGCCGGCCTGCGCGATATCGCGACCATGATCGGCGACCAGACCCTGGCGGCCCGGCAACAGATGCTGCGTGCGGAACAATCGGTCCGGGACATGGGCGACAGGCGTGAAGAGCTCGAAAAAGAGGTACAGGCGGCACAAGAGGCCCTCGCCGCGCTCACAACCGCGCGCGATGACCGCGCCCAGCTCACCCTGGCGGTGACGGCGGCTGCCGATGCCACGGCCCGGATCTCGGTGTCCTACCTTGTCAGCGCCCAGTGGCAGCCGGTCTATGACATCTCACTGGAGCAGACCGACCCGGCGCGGCTTTCGGTCAAGCGCGGCGCAGCCGTCACCCAGCAGAGCGGTGAGGACTGGCAGGATGTCTCCCTGACCCTGTCAACCGTGCAGCCCTCGGGCCGCATCGCACCTTCACCTATCCCGCCCCGCCGGGTGCGCATCGTCGAACCCGCCCGGCCCAAGGCCGACATTGCCCAGCTTGGACAGCAACGCGCGGCCCCCATGGAAGCGATTGTCGACGCGCCCGCCGTGATGGAAGAGGCCGTTGTCGCCGTCGCCCGTTTTGACGGCCCCGGCGTCAGCTATGTCTTTCCCGATCCGGTCACCGTCGCCAACGATGTGGACGCCACCCGGATCACGCTCGATACCCTCGCCTTCGAGACGGAGATTTTCGCCCGCGCCGTGCCCCTGCGTGACAGCACCGCCTTTCTGATGGCGCGTTTCACCAATACCGCGCCCGAACCGCTCTATGGCGGCGGCGAGGTGGCCTACTACCTCGACAACGGTCTCATCGGGTTCGGCGACATGGCTCACATCGCTGCGGGAGAGGAGGCCGAGCTCTCCTTCGGCCCGATCGAGGATCTGCAGCTCGAACGGGTCGTGCTTGATCTGAACGAAGGCGACAGCGGCATTCTCACCCGCTCCAACACCCGGGACGAGGAGATCCGCATCAGCATCGACAATATCGGCGGCAGAACCTGGCCCATCGAACTGCTGGACCGGGTGCCGTTCAGCGAGCAGGAGGATCTGGTCATCACCTATTCCGCCACGCCGCCGCCCGACCAGCAGAACCCGGAGGACCTGCGCGGCATTCTGAGATGGGACCTCGAGCTTGCCGGTGGTGACAGCCAGTCGATCGTCCTGCGGCAAAACCTGAAATGGCCGGACGGCATGATCCTGCAATAAGCTCTCTGTACCTGACCCCGGGCGGTCTAGATTGCGCGCGGGTCTTTCGGTTTGCCCGGCCCGAACCGGCGCAGGAAGGTCACGTAGGAAAACCCCAGATCCGCGGTGTTGCACAGCTTCTGCCCGCTGGTCTCCGTATGCAGCGACAGCCCGCCCCAGGCGATCCTCAGGAAATAGCCGTGGCCGCGCAGCCGTTCGTCCAGATCGTCCCAGTTCTCCGCCTCGGCCATGTCCCGGAAAAGCAGTTTCTGCAGGGCAAATATTAACCTCTGGTCAACGATTTCCGATTTGCGCTTGGCCCCCTTGTGCGCGGCAAGATGCGCGACCAGCAGATCCTCGACGATCTTCGCAACCGTACCTTCCTGTTCTGTCGCCAGATCATGGACCGCAAGGGCCAGATCGGCCGGTAACTGAATCGAAACAGTACGACTATTCATGCCGGCGAGGATTCCTTAATTCTGGTTTACAAAGAGTTAAAAACGCTCTGCCCGAAGCACTTCGCAGTCAACTATTGTTACCACGCCGATGTGGCGCTCGACGACGCCGAAGGCGGCCTCCAGAAGCTTGTCCAGCTTCTCCGGCCGGATGATGCAGATGACCTGAACCATGCCGCTGGCCCGCCCGATCTCCCCGGCCCGCGTCCAGGCGCCGGAACGGCCCGATCCGCCAAGGACCGGCAAAACCGTGAACCCCGTCACCTCGGCCTTCATCAGGGCCTCGGTCAGGCGGGATTGCATGATGGCCTCGATGGTGATCTCGACCCGTTTGGCCTGATGCGTCTGCATGGGATCAGCCTCCTGTCATTGCCGTGGCCACTGCCACGTATAATGGAATGCCCAGCGTCAGGTTGAAAGGGAAAGTCACCCCAAGCGACAGCGTGAGGTAAATCGACGGGTTCGCCTCGGGCAGCGCCACCCGCATCGCGGCCGGGACGGCGATGTAGGAGGCAGAGGCCGAAAGCACCATCATCAGCGCCACGCCCCCACCCGACAGCCCCAGCAGCAGCCCGGCGCCCAGACCGCAGAGGCTGCCGATCACCGGCATCAGCAGGCCAAAGGCCAGCACGCCGGGGCGCAGCACGTCACTGCGCTCGCGCAGCCCGCGCCCGGCCACCAGCCCCATATCCAGCAGGAAGAGGCAGAGCACACCCTTGAATGGCGCCACGATAAAGCTGGAGATTTCCGCCAGCCCCTCTTCGCCGGTGGCCCAGCCGATGAAGAACGCGCCCACCAGCAGCACGATGGAGCCGTTCAGCAGGATTTCCCGCCAGAGCGTGCTGTCCATGCGCTGGCCGTTGTCGCCGCCGCGCGAAATCAGCCAGAGCGCGGAGAGGATCGCGGGCGCTTCCATCGCAGCGGCCACCGCGACCATGTAGCCCTCCGACGTGATGCCGCTGCTTTCCAGCACGGAGGTGGCTGCGACGAAGGTAACGATGGAGATCGAGCCGTAATGCGCTGCCACCGCCGCGGCGTCGAGCCGGCTGAGTCGCGTCATCACCTTCAGGAGCACGAAAGCGATAAGCGGCAGCACTGCGGAGAGGATCACCCCCGCGATCAGCGTCAGCCCCAACTTTGCATCGATCCCGTGGGCCGACACGCTGACCCCGCCTTTGAACCCGATGGCGAAGAGCAGGTAGATCGACAGCGCCTTGGCCGCCGCCTCGGGCACGCTCAGATCCGACCGCGCAAGCGCCGCGGCCAGCCCCAGCGCAAAGGACAGGATGATCGGAGACAGCAGATTGGTGGCCGCCAATGAAAGGATCTGTTCCATGCACTACTCCTTGCCCCGCCGCCCGGGGTGCCGCCTGCCTAGACCGGCTGAAAAACCTGTTTGTCGGGGTTGAAATACTCCAAGCCGCCCTCGCCGATATCGGTCCAGAGACCGTGCAGCGTCAACGCCCCGCTTTTGACCTTTTCACTGACGAAGGGGAATGTCAGCAGGTTTTCGAGGCTGACCAGAACCGCATGTTTTTCAAGCTCTTGCGCCTGGGTCGCAGGGTCGTTCTCGGCCGCGACAAGCTCGTATCTCGGTTTCAGGATATCCATCCAGCGGCCGACGAAACTGCTCTTCTCCTCCAGGTCGGGCGCATGCCCGCGGCACATCTCGATGCAGCCCTTCACGCCCCCGCAATTCGAATGCCCCAGCACGATCAGATGCGCCACGTGCAGACCATCGACCGCGTATTCCACCGCCGCCGAGGTGCCGTGATAATCGCCATCGGGGCGGTAGGGCGGCACCAGGTTGGCGATGTTGCGGTGGATGAAGAACTCGCCCTGATCCGCCCCGAAAATCGAGATCGCGTTCACCCGGCTGTCGCAACAGGAAATCACCATCGCCCGCGGGTGCTGCCCCTCGGTGGCAAGGTGGCGATACCATGCCTTGTTCTCCGCATAGCCGGTCGCTTTCCAGCCGTGATAGCGCTGCACCAGATAGCTCGGCAGCGGTTTTACGTGATCCATATCTGTCCCGTTCGTCTTTTTGTGGGCCGGAACTATACCGAATTCACATAGAATTCGAGGGAAAACCGCCCTTGGTCTCAACACTTTGGATAGGTTTAACAGGCATAACTTTCACGTGCCGTGGGGGCATATAAGGGTGAGTCTAATGGATCAAGTCCTGAAAATCAGGCTGAAAGAAACCGTGCACGTCGATCAGGATCGACTGGCGGCGCTCTATGCGGAACTGGGTGATGCCGGGGCCGAAGACGTCGTTTGCCGCGCCATGGAAGAAATGGCCCTGCGCCTGTCCCACTGCAGCCGCCTGCATGCCTCCGCCAATCTGGTGGAGCTGCGCAAATGCGCCCGGTCGCTCATCGCCATTGGCGACCAGATCGGCATGCATGCGCTGACCCGCGTCGCCGGTGACGTGATTTCTGCAATCGATTCAAGCGATGGGCCGGCGGTCTCCGCCACGCTCGCCCGTCTGATCCGGATTGGCGAGCAATCGCTGACCGCCATCTGGGACCTGCAGGACATCACCATCTGATGTCTTGCACGGCAGCCGGGACAGGCTAGGCTAGGCGGCGAACACCCCTCGAAAGGCCCCTGTCCATGCCCCCGCCCCATTTCGCCGACCCCACCGGCCCGGCACGCCCCCTGCACATCGTCGCCCAGGATCACTTCGACAGCTGGTGTGCGGCCCAGCCAGAGGAGCTGCAGGCATGGATCGGCGCACAGGACTTTACCGGCGGGCTGGGGCAGGCCGTCCTCGTCCCCGGCGCAGATGGCACGCCCGCAGGCGCTGTTGTCGGCTACGGCACCGCGCAATCCCGCGCCCGGGGCCGGTTCCATCTGGCCGCCGCGGCGGGCAAACTGCCGAAAGGCGCCTACAAGATCGCCTCCGGTCTGCCCGATGATCTGGCCGAGGTCGAAGCGCTCGGCTGGCTGCTGGCCAGCTACCGGTTCGACAGGTATCGCGACCAGACGCCGATGGCGGCACAACTGGTCGCCCCCGACAGCATCAACGCCAATGCCATCGCCGCCATTGCGGCGGGCGAGGTGCTGACCCGCGACCTGATCAACACCCCGGCCTCTGATATGGGGCCTGACGATCTTGAAACCGCCGCCCGCGATCTGGCAGCCCAGCATGATGCCGGGATCTCCGTCATCCATGGCGAGGACCTTCTGGCCCGGAACTTCCCGTTGATCCACACGGTCGGACGCGCCGCCAACCGCGCACCGCGCCTGATCGACCTGCGCTGGGGCGAGGCCGGGCCGCGCATCACGCTGGTCGGCAAGGGCGTGTGTTTCGACACCGGCGGGCTGAACCTCAAGCCCGGGTCTTCCATGGGCCTGATGAAAAAGGACATGGGGGGCGCTGCAGCGGTGCTGGGTCTGGCGCATATGATCATGGCCAGCGGCCTCACCGCGCAGCTGCGCGTGCTGATCCCGGCGGTGGAAAACGCCGTTGCCGGCAATGCCTTTCGCCCCGGCGACATCCTGACCTCGCGCAAGGGGCTCACGGTCGAGATCAACAACACCGATGCCGAGGGGCGCCTCGTGCTGGCGGATGCGCTGGCCCTGGCGCAGGAGGAGACACCCGATTTCATCGTCTCCATGGCCACCCTCACCGGAGCCGCGCGCGTGGCTGTCGGCCCCGATCTGGCCCCCTATTTCTGCGATGACGGCGCGTTTGTCCAACAGCTGGAAACCGCAGCACGGGACCAGGCCGATCCGGTCTGGCGGATGCCGTTTCACACCCCCTACGAGGCGATGATCGAGCCCGGGATCGCCGATCTGGACAATGCGCCCAAAGGCGGCTTTGCAGGCTCCATCACCGCCGCGCTCTTCCTGCGCCGCTTCGTCGACCAGACGGCCTACGCGCATTTCGACATCTACGGCTGGCAACCCAACGACGCGCCGGGCCGTCCCAAGGGCGGCGTGGGTCAGGCGACCCGCGCCCTGCTCGCCGCCTTCACCCAGATGAGCACGACATGACCGATCCCCGCGAGACACCCGATCCGGCACTCTGCACGGTCTCCGAACCGATGCAGGTCATCCTGCCCCTGGTCGATCTCTGCCGCGACCCGGCGGGCAAACGCGACCGGCAGTTGCTCTTCGGCGACGCCGTCACCGTGCTGCATCATGACGGGGCGTGGCGTCTGGTCCGCGCCGCGAAAGACGGCTTTCACGGCTACCTGCCAGCCACGGCGCTCGGCCCGCCCGAGACCCCGACCCACCATGTCACCGCCCGCGCCACCCACGCCTATGCGCGGGCCGACCTGAAATCGCCCGACCGTGCCAGCCTGTCCTTCGGCAGCCGGATCACCGCGCGCGCCGAGACGGCGACCTTCATCGAAACCGATATCGGTTTTGTCCCGCGCCAGCACCTGCACCGCATCGGCGACAGCGCAAGCGATCCGGTCGCCGTGGCGTCGCTCTTCATGGGCACCCCGTACCTCTGGGGCGGAAACAGTGCCGCGGGGATCGACTGCTCCGGCCTGGTCCAGGCGGCCTGCCTGGCCTGCGGCCTGCCCTGCCCCGGCGACAGCGACCAGCAGGAAGCCGCCCTGGGCGCCACGCTGCCGCCCGACACGGCGTATCAGCGCAACGATCTCCTGTTCTGGAAAGGCCATGTCGCCCTGGTGATCGACACAGACAGGATGCTGCACGCCAATGCCGGGCATATGGCCGTGGCCGAGGAAGACATCGCCGCGGGCATCGCCCGCATCGCCGATCAGGGCGACGGGCCTGTCACCGCGCATAAACGCCTGATGCAGCCCTGACAGCACCCCCGCGCGCCAGACGCAAGCGCCGGAGGCGGTTGCCAGCATCCTGTGGCCCGGCACGGGCCTCCTTTTGACAGAAGCCTACTCGACCGCCCGAATGAGCTTGCGCTCCAGCACCCGCAGCACGGTCTTGAGATCATGCCCGCGGCGCAGGATCTGCCCATCCATGCCGACGACGGAATACATCCCCTGCTTGTCGCGCATCCGCGGGCGTTTCTCGATCCGGTACATCGGGTTTTCCGCGGTGCGCCGAAACACCGAAAAGACCGCCACGTCGCGCAGGCAGGAAATGCCATAGTCACGCCACTCTCCGGCTGCGACGAACCGGCCGTAGAGCGACAGGATGACCGACAGTTCTGTGCGATGAAAGGCAACCTGCGCGGGCGGAAGCTGATGCAGGTTGCTGGACGGTGGCACAGGGATGTTCATGGCCCCAGACTTGCGCTCTTCGCCCCGCAAATCAAGCCCCGAGGTTACGATATACAGCCTGCGCATTTCATGTTACGGATTTCGCAGTGGAGGAGAAATTCGGAAACATGAATGACTGACGTCCGAACGGCGCAGGCACGCGCCGAAAAATGTGCACGCCTGATGATGGAGAAGGACGCGGCAAGCCGGGGCCTGGGCATGCAGCTCGATCACATCGCCCCGGGCGCGGCCACCCTGTCGATGCAGGTCACCCCGGAGATGCTGAACGGTCACGGCATTTGCCATGGCGGCTACATCTTCACGCTGGCCGATTCCGCCTTTGCCTTCGCCTGCAACACCTACAACCTGCTGACCGTGGCGCAGCAGAACCAGATCACCTATCTTGCCCCCGGCGCGGCCGGCACCCGGCTGACCGCCACGGCGGTCGAGGTGGCGCGCGCCGGGCGGTCCGGCACCTATGACGTGACCGTCCGGGACGACAGCGGCGCGGTGATCGCGCTGTTCCGCGGTCTCTCCCGCACGATCAAAGGCCAGCATTTCCCCGAAGACGGAGCCCCGGCATGAAAGACCTCACCCCCGCCGCGCACAGCCTCGACCCCGTCGAGATTGCAAGCCGCGACGAACTCACCGCCCTGCAGACGGAGCGCCTGAAATGGTCGCTGGCCCACGCCTATGCCAATGTCCCCTTCTACCGGCAGAGCTTCGACGCCGCCGGGGTGCATCCGGACGATCTGACATCGCTGGCCGATCTGGCGAAATTTCCCTTCACCGTGAAAACCGATCTGCGCGACAACTATCCTTTCGGCATGTTCGCCGTGCCGCGCGACCAGGTGGCGCGCATCCACGCCTCCTCGGGCACCACCGGGCAACCGACGGTCGTGGGCTACACCCAGACCGATCTGGACAACTGGGCCGGCGTCGTTGCGCGTTCGCTGCGGGCGGCGGGGCTGGTGCCCGGCGACCTGCTGCACAACGCCTATGGCTACGGGCTCTTTACCGGCGGGCTCGGCATTCACCTCGGGGCCGACGCGCTGGGTCTGGCCACCGTGCCGGTCTCGGGCGGCATGACCCCGCGCCAGGTCCGGCTGATCGAGGATTTCCAGCCCAAGGGGATCACCGTCACCCCCTCTTACGCGCTGTCGATCCTCGATGAATACAACCGGCAGGGCCTTGATCCCCGCGCCTCCTCGCTGCAGGTCGGGATCTTCGGCGCCGAGCCCTGGACCAATGCGATGCGGACCGAGATCGAACAGGCCTTCGATATGCACGCCGTTGATATCTATGGGCTTTCAGAGGTCATGGGCCCCGGCGTCTCGATGGAATGCGTCGAGAGCAAGGACGGGCTGCACATCTGGGAAGACCATTTCTACCCCGAGATCATCAACCCGGAGACCGGCGCGCCCGTCGCGGAGGGCGAACAGGGCGAGCTGGTCTTTACCTCCCTGACCAAAGAAGCCTTCCCGATCATCCGCTACCGCACCCGCGATCTCACCCGGCTGCTGCCCGGCACCGCGCGCTCGATGCGCCGGATGGAAAAGGTCACCGGGCGCTCCGACGACATGATCATCCTGCGGGGCGTGAATGTCTTTCCCACCCAGATCGAAGAGGCGCTGATGCACACGCCGGGCCTCGCCCCGCATTTCCAGATCGAACTGACCCGTCCGGACCGCATGGACCAGATGCGCATTCTCTGCGAGGCCGTCGATGCCTCGGTCGACCCTGCGGCGCAGGCCAGGGGGCTCTCGGCGAAGATCAAGCAGACCATCGGGATCAGCGTTGCGGTCACGGTGGGAGACACGGGCTCCGTGCCGCGCTCCGAAGGCAAGGCGGTGCGGATCGTGGACAAACGCGACAAGGGCTGAGCGCGCCCCGCCAGTACGGGCGCAAGCGCGCCGGGCACAGCCCCCAATCGCCCGGCGTTGCGGGCAATCCACCTGCGGCCGGGTCGGGGGTCAAGCCGGGCAAACGTTGCCAGCCTGCCGCCCCGGTCTACCATACTTGCATGGATGGATAGATTCGGAGGAGATCATGAAAACACTGCTGATGGCTGCGGCCACCGCGATCCTTGCCACGGCGGCAGGCGCGGATGGCCACCGTACCGAGGCCCCCGAAGGAGCAAAGGTATACATCATCTCGCCCGCGGACGGGGCGACGGTGTCCAACCCGGTGACCATTGTCTTTGGGCTCGAAGGCATGGGCGTGGCCCCGGCCGGTACCGATGTGGATGACACCGGGCATCACCACCTTCTGATCAATACCGACCCCGCCGAGGTCGACATGAACGAACCCCTGCCGGCGACGGATCAGATCGTTCACTTCGGCGGCGGTCAGACACAGGTGACCAAGGAACTGCCCGGCGGCACCCACAGCCTGCGGCTGCTCCTGGGCGATCTGAACCACGTCCCGCATGATCCGCCGGTGATGAGCGAGGCGATCTCGATCACCGTCGAATAGGCAGCGCGGGACCAAAGGGGTTAACCCGCCGGTCACATGTCGGCCGCGCGGTCCGTTAAAGGCGGCATCCACCGCCGCGAAACCGATGCAATACCGACAAAATACCGACGTGATACCGACAGGGCATCGCTCTTGTTTTTATGGCGTTAACCCCTGATTCGGGGGGTGGCGTACGGTGGGCAGCGTACGGTGCCTCTCAGGCAAAGGCCCCCTGGCAGAACCAGCCTGACGACATCAGGTAGCCATGGGCGTAAAACAGCCACAGACGCTGCCCGTCTTCCGTGTCCGTGACCCAGTAGTCGCGCACCCCGCTGCGCCAGTTGGGATCGTCCAGCCACCATTCGGGGGCGATGCGCTCGGGGCCGGTGGCCCGCACCCGTGTCAGGTCCTGCCCGCGCCAGCGAAACACCTGCGGCATCCGCGGCACATCGGGGGCGCCCACCGGTTCGGGCTGCCACATCAGCAGCGGGCGCGGCTTGCCCGACGCGGGCCACCCGCCTTTGTGCGGCTTGGACCATGTCGCCGCCAGAATGGTGCTGGTCTTCTCCGGAATATGGCTCGAGGCCGGGTGCCGCCGGGTGATCACCTCCGGGCCGACACGCGCGCCGATGCGGCCAATCATATCCTCAAAGCGCGTGTCCTGCGACAAGCGCCTTTTCACCGCCTCCCCGGCCTCCAGATGGCCCGCAATGGTGCGGTCATAGATCGGTTCCGTCTGCACCGCCTCAAGCCGCAGCATGTCGATGCCATAGCCTGCGTCGATCTCCTCCAGCTTCAATGCCAGCAGCGGGCGGATGCGCTCCGGCGCGGAAGAGGCACAGGCCAGCCCCACTTCGATACTCTGAACATCCTGATCGCTGCGAAAGGCCTGCAACCGGACCCAGCGCGCCCCGCGCCCCTTGTTTTTAAGACTCTCACACAGGCGCGGCAGCAGCCGGTCGATGCCGGCAAGCACATCTTCCTCCAACCCGATAGGGTCCGGCAATGTCAGGCGAACCGCGAAATGATCCGGGGGTCTGATGGGGGATATGGGCTCTGGGGCGGCCCCCAGGGCCTGATCCATCCGCATCACCAGACCCCGTCCGAACCGGCGGACCAGCCCCGCCCGCGGCTGATCCAGCAGATCGCTGATCCGGCGCAACCCCAGCCGCGACAGCTGCTCGGTCATCTCCGGCTGCAGGCGCAGCGCGGCAACCGGCAGGGGGCCAAGGGCGGCATAATTCTGCCCCGGGGCGGCGATCCGGTGCGCGGTCTCCTGGGGTCCCACGGTGGTCACCGGGGCGGCACCGCCACGGGTCCAGTGCCGCCGCTTGCTGGCACGGGCGCGCGTGGCGCGTGCTTCCTGGTCGATGGCATCCCCCGAGCGATGCGAGCCTGCCACCTGCCCGGCAAACCGCGCCAGCGCCCAGGCCCCGCCCCGGGTATCGGCGATGCCCATGCGCACGGCCAGGCCCAGGTCGCTGCAATCCTGCTGCACCACGTCCAGCACGCCGGTCTCGCCGCCGAAGAGATGCGCGCAGCCGGTCAGATCGACCACCAGCCCGTCCTCTGCCTCGGTACCGACCCAGGGGCTGAACTTGCCGGCCCAGCGCTGCAGGGCGGCAAGAAACCCGGCTTCCCCCGGGATGTTGCGGGTGCGCGTGATCAATCCCTCGCACATCGCATGGGCGTCCCGCACAGGCTGACCCACACGCAATCCAAAGCCCAGCGCGGTGAGGTTAAGAGACGTTAAGACCTGAGCATTATGCTGCTCCTCGACCACCGCCAAAGGCAGATCGGCAAGCTGAGGGTTCCGGCGAGTCAGCCGGTCGGTCCCCAGATGCGGAAACCAGAGCGAAAGAACGCGGCGGTTTGTCATGGGCAAAAGAACGGGGCAGACTCACTTGTTCACTTTTTGTTCTCATTTATAGAACGCCGTCCGGAGCGAGTCGAGTCCCGGCCGGATCAGACCCCGTAGCGCGCCATGAAAGTCTTGACCGCGCCGTCCACCACGCGCTCGATCTCTTCGACCGTCACAACCTTTGTCATCCCGAAAATCAGCCGTGGCCAGACATCCGCCTTGCACAATTCACCGAACTGATCGGCCGCCAGAATACGGTCCTCGATCTGCAGCTCGCCCCGCCCCGTGGCCTGTTCGAAATAGGCCGCCATCTCGGCCCGCATCACCGCGGGGCCAGAGTTGTAGAACTTCTGACCCAACTCCGGAAACCGATCGGATTCCGCCACGCAGATGCGGAAAATCTGCTGCCCGAACTTGGAGGTGATGAACCTCAAAAAATGCCGCCCCGTCTGTGTCAGCACCTCTTCGGGCGCCGCGTTCATGTCGATGCTGTCCAGCGCATCGCTGGCCTGGCGCTGGCATTCCGTCGTGGCCACCTCCATGAACAGCAGCCGCTTGTCGGGGAAATAGCTGTAGAGGGTCGCCTTCGACACATTGGCCACCCGCGCGATCTCGTCCACGCTGGCCCCTTCAAAACCGTCTGCCATGAACACCTGCCGCGCGCCTTCAAGCACCTGATCGAATTTACGGCCCTTGCGGATCATTTCGGCTGTAGATGTCATAAGCCCCCCGGTAAGCTCCAACACAATATAAACCGAGTGGTTCAGTTCCAAGCAAAAACCAGTATGACCTTGCGCAAAGCCTGTTGCGCAGGGTCATCACTCAGTTTAGAATTATTCTAAACTATGGAGAGGCTACCATGCGATTTTCCTTTTCTCGCAAGCGGTTCCGGGATTTGACCGAGCAGGAAATTCTCGCCCTCGCAATCTCTTCCGAAGAAGACGCCGCCCGCATTTATCGCGGCTACGCCGAGCATCTGCGCGCCGATTTCCCCGATTCTGCCCATATCTTCGACGGTATGGCCGGCGAGGAAGACCGGCACAGGCAACGCCTGATCGAGCTGCACAAACGTCGGTTCGGTGACATCATCCCGCTGATCCGGCGCGAACATGTGGCGGGTTACTACCACCGGCGGCCGGTCTGGCTCGTCGAAAATCTCGGGCTCGAACGCATCCGGACGGCAGCGGCCATCATGGAACGCGAAGCCGAGGATGTCTACATGGCTGCCGCGGCCCGGACCAAGGATGCCGCCACGCGAAAACTGCTTGGGGATCTTGCAGCCGCCGAGGCCGGTCATCAGACAGCCGCCTCGGATCTCCACGCAAGACACCTCGACGCGGAGGCGCGCGAGACCGAGGAGAAAACCGCACGGCGGCAGTTTCTGCTCACCTGGGTGCAGCCGGGGCTGGCAGGGTTGATGGATGGCTCGGTCTCCACGCTGGCGCCGATCTTCGCAACCGCTTTTGCGACGCAGGATACCTGGACCACCTTCCTTGTCGGGCTTGCCGCCTCCGTCGGTGCGGGCATTTCCATGGGGTTCACCGAAGCGGCCTCGGACGACGGGCAGCTCTCGGGGCGCGGCTCGCCCGTCAAACGCGGGTTCGCCTCCGGCATCATGACGACGCTGGGCGGGCTGGGCCATGCCCTGCCCTATCTGATCACCGATTTCTGGACCGCGACCGGCATCGCGATCCTCGTCGTCTTCGTCGAGCTTTGGGCCATCGCTTGGATACAGAACCGCTATATGGACACGCCCTTCTGGCGCGCGACGCTGCAGGTCGTCTTTGGCGGCGCGCTTGTTTTCGGCGCCGGTGTCCTGATCGGGTCCGGCTAGGTTGCACGGCGGCCGCTCAGGCTCTAACAACCGGTTATGGTTGAAATCTTTCTCAAGACCGTTCCTTTCTTTGCGCTGATCGGTCTGGGGTACTGGGCAGGCTACACCCGGTTTTTCAGCGAAGAAGCGACGGCGTATCTCACCAAGTTCGTTTTCTATTTTGCCCTGACCGCGATGCTCTTCCGCTTTTCGGCGAACCTGTCCTTTGCGGATGTCTGGGACAGCAACCTCGTCGCGGGTTACCTGGTGGGGACTCTTGCGGTCTACCTGGTGGCGACACTGGTCGGGTATCTGCGCAAACTCGATGTCGCCACAACGGCGGTCGAGGCGCAATGCGCGGCCATCGGCAATGTCGGGTTTCTCGGCGTGCCGATGCTGACGCTGCTGCTGGGAGAGGCGGCCATCGGCCCGATCATGATGGCGCTGGCGGTGGATCTCATCGTGTTTTCCAGTCTCATCGTGATCCTGATCACCGGGTCCCGTGACGGACGTCTCAGGCTCGGCGTATTGCGCACGGTGGGCCTGGGACTGATCCGGAACCCGATGATCGTCTCCATCGTCGCGGGGCTTGTCTGGTCGGTCTACGACCTGCCAATCCCGGCCCCGGCAAACGAATTCCTTACCATTCTGGGCGCCGCCGCCACACCCGGCGCGCTGTTTGCCATCGGCGCATCGCTGGCCAGCAAATCGGCCGAGCGGCTGCAAATCGCGGGCTGGCTCAGTTTCTGCAAGCTCGGGCTGCATCCGCTCTTTGTCGCCATCGGCGTGCTCTATCTCTTTCCGGCCGATCCCTATTTTGCTGCCGTGATCATTGCGGCCGCGGCGCTGCCTGTCGCCGGGAACGTCTACATTCTCGCCCAGCACTATGGCGTCGCCCCGCATCGTGTTTCCGCGGCAATACTTGTCTCGACAGTGATCAGCATCGTCACCGTCAGCGGGATCATCGCCGCGGTGGCGCCGGCATGAGCACCCCCTTGCCGCTGCGCCGCCCGCGCGGTAGCCATCGCTGACATCAACTGAGGAGCGCCGTCATGAAAACCATCTCGGAAAACGCCTGTTTCGGAGGTCGGCAAGGGGTCTACACCCATGCCTCGAAGAGCTGTGCCTGCGACATGACCTTCGGGCTCTTCCTGCCGCGGGAGGCCGAGGACGGGCCGGTGCCGCTTCTATGGTATCTGTCGGGCCTGACCTGCACCCATGAAAACGCCATGACCAAGGCGGGCGCTCAGGCCTGGGCGGCGGAACAGGGGATTGCACTGGTCTTTCCCGACACGTCGCCGCGCGGCGAGGACGTCGCCGATGATGCGGCTTACGATCTGGGTCAGGGCGCGGGCTTTTACGTCAATGCAACCGAGGCGCCCTGGGCGGATCATTACCGCATGTGGGATTACATCACCGAGGAGCTGTCGCGGGCGCTGGATCATTCCTTTGCGCTGGACATGTCGCGCCAGGCGATCACCGGGCATTCGATGGGCGGGCACGGCGCATTGACCATGGCGATGTCGCTGCCGGGCCGGTTCCGGTCCGTCTCTGCTTTTGCCCCGATTTCAAACCCGACCGACAGCGATTGGGGGCGCAAGCAGTTCTCTGCATATTTGGGGAACAATGAAGAGGCATGGGCAGCGCATGACGCCACGGTACTCATGCGCGAGAAGGGCTTTGACGGCCCTGTGCTGATCGACACCGGCACCGACGACCAGTTCATCGACCTGCTGAAGCCCGAGGCGCTGGCGGATGCGGTGATGGCACGTCGACAAGAGGCGACACTGCGACTGCAGCCGGGCTATGATCACAGCTATTTCTTCGTGACGACCTTCATGGAAGAACATGTCGCTTTCCATGCTGCCGCGCTTTACGCATGACCGCCGTCTATGTCGATGCGGATGCCTGCCCGGTCAAGGCTGAGGCGGAGAAGGTGGCCACGCGGCACGGGGTGCGTCTCTACGTGGTTTCCAACGGCGGTCTGCGCCCGTCGCGCAATCCGCTGGTCGAGACGGTGATCGTGGCGGATGGTCCGGACGTGGCCGATATGTGGATTGCTGAGCGCTGCGGACCCGGCGACGTCGTGATCACGGGCGACATCCCGCTGGCCGCGAAGTGCGTCGATGCCGGTGCGCAGGTGCTCAAGCATAATGGCGAGGCGCTGACCACTGTGAACATCGGCAATGCTCTGGCCACCCGCGATCTGATGGCAGATCTGCGCGCTGCCGACCCGTTTCGACAGGGCGGCGGGAAAGGCTTTACAAAAGCCGACCGCTCGCGTTTTCTGGATGCATTGGAACGGGCCCTGCGCGCGGCAAAAACGGCAAAGAACGACACCTGAAGAGGCCAGCATGCAACCCAAAGCGGTGATTTTCGACATTGGCAATGTCTTGATCGAATGGCAGCCTGAACGCTTCTACGATGCGGTCATTGGCCGGGAACGGCGCGAGGCCATGTTCGACACGATCGACCTGCACGGCATGAACGAACGTGTGGACCGGGGCGAGCATTTCACCGAAACCATCTATGCACAGGCTGAGGCGACGCCCGAATGGGGCGCGGAAATCCGCATGTGGCATGACCGCTGGATCGAAATGGCCTCACCGGTGATCGCGCAATCCGTGCGCCTGATGAAAGCCCTGCAGGCGAGGGGCGTGCCGGTATTTTCCCTGACCAATTTCGGCGTGGAAAGCTATGACTACGCAGCGACACATTACCCGTTTCTGCGGGAGTTCGATCGTGATTTCATTTCCGGCCACATGCAGGTGACAAAGCCGGATCCGGATATCTATGCGCAGTTGGAGCAGGCATCCGGTCTGAGCGGTGCAGATCTGATTTTTACAGACGACCGCGCTGAGAACATCGCGGTTGCGGCATCGCGCGGCTGGCAGACACATCTTTTCGAAGGGGCGCCGGGCTGGGCGCGTAAACTGGTCGACTGCGGTTTGCTGACGGACGCCGAGGCGGCATGACGCCGACGGTCATACCCTTTGCCGAAGGCGAAGCGCGACTCGATTGGATAGCCCTGACGGATGCCCTGGCCGCAGGACACAGGCGGCCCAAAGCGGAGATTGCCGATACCTTTCTCTATCGCGATCCCGATACCCTGCTGAACCGTGCAGCCTGGATCGACGGGCTGGGACTGGCGGTCAAATCGGCCACGATCTTTCCGGGCAATTCGGCACAGGGCGCGTCGTCGATCAACGGCGGCGTGATGCTGTTTTCCGACCGGGATGGTACATTGCAGGCCATCATCGATTTTCACCTGGTGACGAAATGGAAGACCGCCGGTGACAGCCTGCTGGCCGCGCGCCGCCTCGCGCGGCCGGACAGCCGGAACATTCTGATCGTGGGCGCGGGAACACAGGCACGCGGGCTGCACGCCGCCTATTCCGCAGCCTTCCCCGAGGCACGGTTTACCGTGTGGAACCGCACGCCAGAAAATGCCGCAGCACTTGCGGATAAGATCCCCGACATCAGTGTTGCCGCATCCCTTGAAGAGGCGGTCAGCCTCTCGGATATTATCGTTTCAGCCACCATGTCGACCCAACCGCTGATCCGAGGCGACTGGCTACGGCCCGGCCAGCATATCGACCTGATCGGCGCCTACCGGCCGGACATGCGGGAAGTGGATGATGCCGCGCTGACACGCGGGCGGCTCTTTGTTGACAGCTACGACACAACGGTTGGCCATATCGGCGAGATCAAGATACCGCTTGAGACAGGTGCGATAACCCGGGATGACATCATCGCGGATTACTACACGCCTGACGCCTTTGTCCGGAACAGCCCGGACGATATCACCATTTTCAAAAACGGCGGCGGTGCGCATCTGGACCTGATGACCAGCCGCTATATTCTCGACCGGTGGAGAGCCAATACATGATCTGGGTTTACCTCGTTCTTGCAGCCATCGTTGCAACCCCTCTGATCATCGAAGCCACACGCAAGCCGATGACGGACAAGGCACGCGCGCAGGCGCCCGGTCAGTTCGCCCAGCTGTCACAGGGCATCACGCATTACCAGTGGAGCGGGCCGGAAAACGGGCCCGTCGCGGTGTGCATCCACGGGCTGACGACGCCAAGTTTCGTGTGGCAGGGTATTGCAAAGGGTCTCGTCCGCATGGGGTTTCGCGTGCTGGTCTATGATCTTTACGGACGTGGATATTCGGACCGGCCCCGAGGCGCACAAGACAGGGCGTTTTTCCTCACCCAGCTCAACGATCTGCTCAAGGATCAGGGTGTTGACGATGACATCACGGTCATCGGCTATTCCATGGGTGGATCGATTGCGACGGTCTTTGCCGCCACGCATCCTCAACGCGTGCATGAGCTGATCCTGCTGGCGCCAGCCGGTATGCGTGCACTGACCGGCGGCATTCTGGGCTTCGCCGCCCGCACACCGGTTATCGGAACGTGGCTCATGCTCGAATTGTACCCGGCCATTCTGCGCAAGGGGTTGAAGGCGGAAAGAGACAACCCGACAAGCGTGCCAGGCATCAACGACATGCAGGAAGCCGAGCTGAACTGGCGCGGCTTTGTTCCGGCGGTACGCGCGAGCATTGCCGGACTGCTGTCCGAAAAGCTGCAGGCCGATCACGAAAAGCTGCACCAGGAAGAGGTCCCGCTGCTGGCCATCTTTGGCAGCACCGACAACGTCATTCCGCTGTCATCGGTCGAAAAACTGAAACACTGGAACAGCGACGCACATATCCAGGTGATCGAAGGCGCGGGTCACGGTCTGCCCTATTCCCACACGGTGGATGTGCTGGAACAGATCAACAGCTTCAGCCAGCAAAGCGACTAGGCGGTACGCAAGCCTTCCAACCGGCGCTCGCGGATCGGCAGGTGAATGATCGCGCTGAAGGCCCCCACCGCAACGCCGATCCACCAGACCAGCGTGTAGTCGCCATAGACGTCGTACATGCGCCCGCCGAGCCAAACGCCCAGGAAACTGCCCAGCTGGTGGCTGAGAAACACGATCCCGTAGAGCGTGCCCATGTAGCGCAGCCCGTAGATATGGGCGACAAGGCCGGAAGTCAGTGGGATGGTTGCCAGCCAGAGCATACCCATGCCGATGGAAAACAGGATGACGCTGGTCGGCGTGATCGGGAACATGATGAACAGGGCGCCGATGATCGTCCGCGCCGTGTAGATGCCCGCAAGCAGGTATTTCTTCGAATAATACTTGCCCGCCCAACCGGCCAGCAGGGTACCAGCGATATTGGCCAGCCCGATCAGCGAGATCGCAACCGCCTCAAGCGCGGAGGGCGTGCTGATCCCGAGATAGTCCAACATGCCGCCCGGCATGATCGGTCCGCAAAGCTCGGTCACAAAGGCGGGCAGGTGCGCCGTGATAAAGGCCAGCTGATACCCGCAGGAGAAAAACCCAAGGTAGATGAACGTGAAGGACGGGTCGCGCAGCGCCTTGGACAGGATCTGGCCAAGGCTTTCTTCCAGCTCCGTCTTGCTGGCCATCGCCGGGGCCCGCATCATCGGCAGGGTCAGCAAAACAAGGATGATGGCGGCGGCAAAGAGAACGAAGGTACTCTGCCACGTGAGAAAGCCCAGCATCCATTCTGCAACCGGCGGGCCGAAGATCTGGCCGCCACTGCCCGCCGCCGAGACGATGGCCAGTGACATGGAGCGGTTTTCATCCGAGGATGCACGCCCGACCACCGCAAGGATCACGCCAAAGCCCGTACCGGCGATGCCGAAGCCCACAAGCCAGGCATACATCTGGTGCTCGATGGGCGTCGTCGATTGCGCCGAGAGCAGCAGGCCAAGCGCGTAGACGATGGCACCCAGGACAATCGATTTGCGGTCTCCGATCTTCTCCGCCAGGGCCCCGAAAAGCGGCTGCCCGATCCCCCAGGCAAGGTTCTGGATCGCGATCGCCAGTGAAAACTCGGCGCGCAACCAGCCGAACTCCTCCGCAATCGGGATCTGGAAAACACCGAAAGTGGACCGGATGGCAAAGCTGACGATGATGATCACGCAGCCAACGATCAGGACCGGCGTGAAAAGGGGCGTGCGATGCTGCATGTTCGATCCTCCGACGTTGCGACCTTACGCCAGTGCCGACATCGGTCAATTCAGGAATTTTTTAGACCACATAACAGATCGTTATGTGACAGCGGCCTTTTCTCCGCCACATCGCCACGCTATTGCGAAGAAATGCAAACGCTGGGCGATATCTATCAGGACCTGATCACGGCAGGATCACTGCAACCGGACGACGCCCAGCTGACCGTACTGCCGGAATTCGACCGCATTCGTACAGCGCTCAGTGCCCCGGTAAAAAAAGGTCTTTTCCGCAAGGCCCCGGAACCGCCCAAGGGGCTCTATCTCTGGGGCGGTGTCGGGCGCGGCAAATCCATGCTGATGGATCTCTTTGTCGAACATCTGGAGGATATCCCGGCGCGGCGGGTGCATTTTCATGCGTTCATGCAGGAAATACACTCGGCCATGCACGAGGTGCGCAAAACCGGTGTGGAGGATGCGATTGCCCCCGTCGCGGCAGATGTCGCGGCCTCCGTGCGCTTGCTGGCCTTCGACGAGATGCAGATCACCGACATCACCGATGCGATGATCGTCGGCAGGCTCTTCGAAGCGCTCTTTGCCGATGGCGTCGTCGTGGTCACCACCTCCAACAGGGTTCCAGATGATCTCTATCTCAACGGGCTGAACCGTGATCTCTTCCTGCCGTTCATCGCATTGATCAAGGACAAGATGACCGTCCTGGAACTGGCCAGCCCGACGGACTACAGACAGGACAGGCTGGGCGGTCAGCCGGTCTATTTCACACCCGTAAATGCAGAGGCTCGTGCGGCGATGGACGCGGTCTGGGATGATCTGGCCCGTGGCCGGGGTGACCCGCTGACCCTCAGGGTCAAGGGCCGTGATGTCGAGTTGCCGGCGTTCCGCAACGGCGTGGCCCGCGCCGGGTTTCACGACCTGTGCGGCAAACCCCTGGGCCCTGCGGATTATCTCGCACTTGCGGATGCGGTGAAGGTTCTGATGCTGGACAATATCCCGGCCCTGTCGCGCAACAACTTCAACGAAGCCAAGCGCTTCGTGACCCTGATCGACGCGCTTTACGAGGCAAAAGTCAGGTTGATCTGCTCGGCGGCCGCCACGCCCGAGATGCTGTATCTGGAGGGCGAGGGCACGTTTGAATTTGAACGCACCGCCTCACGCCTGCGCGAGATGCAATCCGAGGGCTGGGGGCTCTAGCTCTGCGCGGCTCGCAGCACGGCGGTCAAAAGTCTTTGTGTATCAAGCTCGCCAAACGGCGTCGTCAGCGCAGCCGGTGCCGCGAATTCCCCCCGCGCAAGGGCCGCGTTCAACGCCGCATCGATGTACGCATCGCTCTGCCGTTCCGCGAGCGTCTGCACCAATATGCGCGCCAAGGCATCGTCCTGCGATGATGCGTGGCTGAAGGTCTCAAGGGCCCGCCCGGCAAGCAACCGCAGGTCATGCATCTGCGCGGATCGATCCGTGAGCCGCACCGGTTGCCGCAACTGATGGCTGACAGGGGCATCCGTGCGCCTTGGCAAGGCGGGCGGCACCTGCAGCAGGGATGCATCCGCACGGGAAACTTCCAAAGGCTCATGCGCGACACCCACGGATGCCTCGCCCGGGTCTGTTGCCGCGTCCGATTTGAAGATCAGCGTTGCCGGAATAGCGATAACCGCCAGCGCCACCAGACCGGCCAACGGCCACCAGATCGCCGACGACGGCGCCTCTGGCCGGGCGAGCATTCGCGTCAAATCAAGCTCGGGGGCTGACCCCCGACCATGCTGTTCCATTCCAGTAACCCCCATGTGCAAAACCGCGGTCCCACAGGAGGCGGTGTATGCACGTCGTACCCGACGCAACATATAGGGGCGCACTTACCCGTGCGTCAACATCGCGGGAGACCTACTAAATCTGGGGTTGTGGAAAACTTTGCCTTTTTGGGGATAAGTCGACATTTTCAGCTGTTTTCGCGCAAAACCACCCCGGCCAGATAGAGCGATCCGCAGATCAGAATACGGGCATCCGGTGTCTCCGCCACGATCTCGGCCAGCGCCGCCTGGACCGACTGCGCTGTCTGTGCCTGAAGACCCGCCTGCTGCGCAGCCTCTGCTGTGGCCTCTGCGGGCAGGGTGTTGGCCTCCCCCGGGATCGACACCGCGACCAACCGATCGGCGACCTGCGCCAGCGGGCGAAGATACCCCCCGATATCCTTGGTGTTGAGCATGCCGCAGACAAGATGGGTGGGCCGCCGGGGCAGGCAGGCAAGGTGCCGCGCCAAGGCCTCGCCTGCAGCCGGGTTGTGCCCGCCATCCAGCCACAGTTCGGCATCGGGTGCCACGGCGACCAGCGGCCCGGCCTTTAGCCGTTGCATCCGCGCCGGCCATTCCGCCCGTGTGACTGCGGCCTCGCAGGCTGCGGTGTCGATCTCCAGCGATCTCAACACGGTCAGCGCAGTCCCGGCATTCATGATCTGATGATCCCCCGGCAGGGTCGGGCGCGGCAGATCCAGCAGACCGCGCTCATCCTGATAAACGATCCCATCGCGCTCCGGCCCGACATGCCAGTGCTGCCCGTAGATCTGGAGCGGCGCACCGATACGCGCGGCAACCTGCTCGATCACCTCACCCCCTTCTTCCTCCTGCCGGGCCACGACACAGGGCACGCCGCGTTTCAGGATACCGGCCTTTTCAAAGGCGATCTTGCCCAGGGTGTCCCCCAGAAACTGCTGATGATCGATGGAAACCGGTGTGATCACCGTCATCACTGGCTGGGCGATGACATTCGTGGCATCCAGACGCCCGCCCAGCCCCACTTCGAGCAAGGTGTAATCCGCCGGGGCGCGGGCAAATGCGAGCAGCGCCGCACAGGTCGTGATTTCAAAATACGTGATGTCTTCGCCGTTGTTCGCCGCGTAGCATTCATCCAGAACCGCCGTCAGATCCGCTTCTGAAATCAGCGCGCCCGACACCCGGATGCGCTCGTGAAACCGTGCAAGATGCGGGCTGGTATAGGCGTGAACCGTCTTGCCCGCGGCTTCCAGCCCGGCACGGATCATGGCGAGCGTCGAGCCTTTGCCATTCGTGCCCGCGATATGGATCACCGGGGGCAGTCTGTTTTGCGGATTGTCCAGCGCATCCAGCATACGCCATACGCGATCAAGCGTCAGATCGATGATCTTTGGATGCAGCGCCATCATCCGTTCGAGGATGACGTCCGATGTCTGCGGCGTCATTTCTTGTCGGTCTCGGCGGCTTTTTCCTCTTCCTCCGACAAGGCGTGCGGCAGGTCGGCGCCGGGTTCGGGCGGCGGCAGATCACCCCGCACGGCAGGCGGCAAACCCAGCAGCATGCGGGTGATGGAAATCAATTCGTCCCGCATTTCACCCCGTGGTGTCACCCGGTCCAGCATGCCGTGATCCAGCAGATACTCGGCCCGCTGGAAACCTTCGGGCAGCTTTTCACGGATGGTCTGTTCGATCACGCGCGGCCCGGCAAAGCAGATCAGCGCATTCGGCTCGGCGATATGCACGTCGCCGAGCATCGCGTAGCTTGCCGTCACGCCGCCCGTCGTGGGGTGGGTCAGCACGACGATATAGGGCAGCCCGGCCTCTTTCAGCATCTGTACCGCCACCGTGGTGCGCGGCATTTGCATCAGGCTGAGAATACCCTCCTGCATGCGTGCCCCGCCAGCGGCGGAAAACAGGATGAGCGGGCGTTTCAGCTTCACCGCTTCCTGTGCCGCCGCGATGATCGCATTCCCGACATACATCCCCATGGAGCCCGCCATGAAGGAAAAGTCCTGGGCTGCCGCAACAATCGGCGTGCGCCCGATTTCCCCGGTTGCCACCAGCATCGCCTCGGTCTCGCTGGTCTGTTTCTGCGCTGCCTTGAGGCGATCCGGATAGCGCTTCTGATCCCGGAAGTTCAGCGGATCAGGCTTGGGCGCCTCAACCGCGACATCCGTGAAAATACCGCCGTCGAACAGGGCCGTGAACCGGTCGCGCGGGGTGATATGCATGTGATGATTGCAGTTGGTGCAGACGTTCAGATTGTCCGACACCTCGCGGTGAAACAGCATCGTGCCGCATTCGGGGCACTTGGTCCACAGGTTGTCCGGCGTCTCGCGGCGCGAAAAGATCGAATTGATCCTTGGCCGGACATAGTTCGTGATCCAGTTCATGTCTGTTCCTTTGGGCGTCTCTCGCCTCTAGTTAATCACGTCCCGCGGAAAGTGCAATCAACGGCGAATGGCCAGCCGGGCGGTCAGCCAGCTCACCAGCATGAAGCCGAAATCCACCGGCAACCAGGCCCGCACCGCCTCTGTATCAGCCAGCGAGAAGGGGCTCAGGTAGAGCGCCAGACCGGACAGATTGTCCGGCATGGAGACGATCAGGATAGCCGTGACGTTATTGACGAAATGGACCGCGATGGCCGGTCCCAGAGTGCCTGCGCGCGCGGTCAGATCGGCCATCAGCAGACCGAAAACGGTGGCCCAGATCGCGATGGTCTGGGCGTTTGAGCCTGCTTCGTCCGGCAGGTAGTGCCCGAAACCAAAGATGATCGCTGGCAGAAGCATCCAGACCAGGGGCGTCTGAAAGCGGGCCGCGAGCTGTTGCTGAATGTACCCGCGAAACAGCACTTCTTCGGCGCTGACCTGGATAAAGACAGAGCGCAGCGATACAGGCAGCAGGATCAGCCACATTCCCCAGGCGAGGTTCGGCACCAGCGGGGCACCCATGCCCCAGGGCGGGAGCAGCCAGATGACGATGTTGACCACGATCAGCAGTGTCAGCACCGCGCGCATCTGCGCAAAGCACAAGGCAAGATCGCCGGTTGTCCCGCCAAAGCCGCGCTTGTGCACCACGCGCAGCGCCACGGCGACCCCCAGGATCATGAAGCCGAAACTGAACAGGATCAGGAACATCGCAAAGGGTGTTGTCCCGCTGGTCAGCGTCTGCGCGAAAGAGGGCGCATTCTTGCCCTGCCATGTGAACAGCGTCTGGAAAAACATCTGATTGCAGATGAGATACACGCCCGAGGCGATGATCAGCCCCATCACCAGCCGCCAGATCTGCTCCGACCCGCGCGCGGGCGCAACCAGAGCTTCATGTGCGGAATAAGCGTTGCGCCAGAACATCTATCGCTCCCTTTACGCGTCTGTTCTCGCGTCTTCCTGCGTATCCTGCGGTATGTCCACACGCGCTTCGCGCAACAGCTCCGCGGCACCCGTCAAATGTCCGGCCACCGTCCGCAAGAGGATCATCAACACATTGGGATCGGTTTCAATGACCGATCGGAATTCTTCGGCCCCGATGCGCAGAAACTTGGTGTCTTCATGCGCCACCAGATCCAGCTGGCGGGGCTCATCGAGGATGATGGCCAGATCGCCGATCAGCCGCCCCGGGCCAACCGCGGTCACGTCATGCCAGTTGTCGTCGTCATCGCGGTAACCCATCATCGCATTGCCGGACAGGCAGAGGTACGCCGCATCCGGACGTTCGCCCATGGAAAAGATACGCTTACCCTTCTTGGCGCTGTACCACTGCGCGGAAAAGGCCAGCAGCCGCTGACTGCGCGAGTCCAGCTTGGCAAAGAGGTCAGTGCGTGAAATCACCCGGATCTTGCGCCGCAGATCATCGGAACCGCTGTCGTCGCCGTCGGAGGCTTCCTGGTGCTCCAGACCGTCGATCCTGCCGTTCTTGATTTCCACGAACATGTCATAGGCGGTCGGATTTTCGAACTTGTCCTCAAGGAAGATCATCGTCGTATTGGGCAGCAGATCCTGCAATCGCGCCCTTGTGCGCTTGCGGCTCGCCGCGTCGTGGCTTGCCAGCACCGTATCGAGGATCAGCACATCCGGGCGCTTGATGCCCGCGCGGCTGAACCCGGCGCGTTCCTGAAAGGCGCTGGCCAGATTGGTACCGCCAAGACCCGTCCTGATATCGAGCACGGTTTCCGCCACCTGCCGTTTCATCCCGTGCGCCGACAGAACCTCGGCCACGAGATCTTCGATCAGCTCGCCCTGCACCCCGGCGATGGCGGATATCCGGCCATAAAGCGCGTTTTCCAGCAAGGTGAGCCGGGGCAGATAGTTCTCCGGCGCAACCGGAACGAACAGGCCCCGCGTGCGCTCGCGCATCTCATCGCTCTTGGATTTGCGGATTTCGAGGATTTCCTGCTTGAAGCTCTCGGGGAAGCCCGGCCCGATCTGTTCCGCGGTGAAAGCAAAGGGCACCGTCAGCAACAGCGCGAACTCTTCCTCGGTCAGGGCCTGATCGCCCTTCTCCTGACGCCGCGTCGCGATATCGACAAGCCGCTCGTACAGCTCCTCCTCGATCCCGAGCGCCGTGAACAGCGGGTGGCTCGTCCCGTCCATGCCAAAGGTCTGGTGCAGCGTCTC
>ERZ1740065.153-NODE-153-length-31600-cov-5.228309_pt1 | contig 31600 bp, 39 predicted proteins | sample MGYA00581738_ERZ1740065 | MGnify/ENA primary metagenome ERZ1740065 (study PRJEB43018, sample SAMN04849749) | marine metagenome | isolation source: floating plastic debris | place: Pacific Ocean | collected 2008-09-01 | study: EMG produced TPA metagenomics assembly...
GAACCTCTCCGTCGACTAATTCTCCCACAATAGCTAAGGCTATTCCGCTCGAAATAAGGCTCGGCGAGCACCAAAATCTGGACCCCCTTCCTCCCAAAGCATTTGTAAGACACAACCTAGGGACACCGCAGGCCCAAATTCAATCGGGTCAATTCCAGTTCTATTTCGGTGACGGATTTTTGCCCGAGCTTTTTGATCCGTAAAAGCTCCGCTCGGGAGTAGGATCCCAGATCGTTGGTATTCCTAATATTGGCGGCGGTGAGAATATTAATCGTTCGTTTCGAAAGGTTCAATTCTTTGACTTCGTACACCTGTAGCTTCCCAAAGAAATCAAGATAACTGGAGATCAACTGATCCATTTCTAGAAGTTTGACGTTGATCTGTGAAAGGTCAAGTTTGGTGAGGTGGTTCAGTTTTCGCCGGAGAAAAATGGGAATCAAATACAGCCGACTGTTCTTAATGTGCGAGACCTTTTGGTAGGGTAGGTTCAATTGTTTGGAAATTTTGGTGAGCGAGTTTCCGTGTATGAGATGGTATAAAACGTCCGATTCTACCTTTGAAAAACCAATGTTGATCAATAGCTTTCTATCTCTGAATAAGTCGCGTATTAAGGTCTCAATTTCCTTTTTCATCGTTCATAGTATTGTAGTTTTTGAATTCACGGGGAAGGAGCGCGGGGGATAGCCAACAGAAATCGGCGGATGGTATTCAATGTATGGCAGTCTAAAAAAAGATCAAAAGACAATATTTGTGTATTGTGAGATAAAAAAAGGAATTATACGTAGTTGCCAATATGTTTTAAAGGTAAAAGTCATATTTAGTATGCTGAACTTCTCCAATCAACAAATGGCGCGGAAAAAAATAGCAGTAAAATGCCTGGTAAATGACACGACAAATACACGGGATTGTGAAATAAAGATTCGAACCCAAGGACGGCTACACCCGAGATTCAACAAGCATTGCTTCAAAAAAATAGAAGTGGAATAGTCAATCCTGGAGGAATAGTCCGCCCCAATGCCCATAAATCCGTATCTTTAAATGTATATTTTTGAGCTGGCTTACTCGGCCAAATTCCACATACCAGCACGGATGAAAACTAAATCTTGGCAAATCATCTCCACCGGAGGCATCTTGGGAATGCTAGGCGTGGTCCTGTGTCTGAGTATGGACCAAATATTAATTCCCCAAATTCTAGCGGTCATTGGAATAGAAGTCGCCGTATTGGAAGCGGTTCGGAAATACCTTTACCAAAGCGAGTCGATCCGGACGCTGGGCATCACCATCGTGATTTTTTCGATCCTGAATTTTCTCCGGCACGCTACCTTCTTTAACGTAGTGTCAAGAATCGGCGAGTGCTACGAGCATTCCCTGGACTTCCAGGGGTTCCTACTGCGGGAAACGGTATGGCTCTTGGCATCCCTGTGGATTCTAAGTAAAGGGGTCAAACTGCTGGGCGCCACCGAAGCCCCAACCTTTGGGGAGTACGTCCAAGCAAAAGAATTTAAAATACTAGCGCGCCTAATTCTCCTTCTTTTAATTTTGGAGATTCCCCTCTTTGGGATTCACGGTGACTTTGGCGGGGGATTACACGGGCATGGGTTGTGGGAGGCCGGAATGCACCTTCACTAGCGCTGCTTATCGCCCTAAGCCCGTTGGGGAAATGGCAGTAAGCAAATCCATCCACGGACAAAAGACCAGATATGAACACCACACTCGGAAAAGAAGAATGGGCCCTGATCGTCGGTGGGCTCACCCTCCTGCTGTTCGCCGCAGCCCCCTACCTACTGGATCTGATCGAACCTGCAAAGTCGATCGGTCAAATCATTGGGGAAAATGCCAAGGACTTGATGGATAGCGTGCGTGGCGACGGCTAGCTCCGGGGGACCCATTCAAAAAGAGCAATTTGGTCCAATCTCCTCACCATTACTTCATTTGCCCTATTCGTACTCGCCATGACCTTATCGATCCAGGTGCTGCAAGGCGGAACGAAAAAATGGTACGGATTAGGTGGCGGCTTGTTGGCGATTGCGGGGCTGGGCGTGTACTGGTCCTACCTGGCAATTGGACTGGTTGGGGCCGTCATCATCGCCATTGTGGTGCTGGTACTGGTGATCTTTTGGGGCGGGTGAAACCGGGGGTGAACCAGATGACCATTCATAAATGATCCACCGTCCATTGCCATCCTCGTTTTATTTTTTTATCTATTGGAAGGGAATGCAGCGACTCAATCTACACCATTCCACTCCATTTTTTTATAAAAAAGAGCAATAAAGCATGAAGATCAATTTTGTGGTAGTCACATTACTCCTTTACCTTTCGGTGGGGCAAAGCCAAACCATTACTTACGTAAACAATAGGACCGAATTCCAAACGATCAATGATACCTTTTTGGGAGCTAAGATCAACGAGATCATCCTGAGGGATGATTTTACCTTTCAGCTTGAGCAAAGCCCACTCATAGCGCGCCGGTCCTGGAGTACATACACCGGGACCTGGTCAAGGTCTGCCAATAAAATAATCCTGTATGACCAGTATAGAGTTTACGAACCACAGATTCGATTTCTCTATCCGGAGTCGGGACCCCAAGACTATTATGAATTTGAGTTGAAAACGGATCGAGGGTCTCGGCTAAAGCATCGAACCGTTGAAATCGGTTTTGTGTATGATTTTTATGCCAAGCTCGAATCGGTCAAGCGGGTGTACCGCCTGGATGAAAATAATAAGGTCCGTATTCCGATGGATGACATCCCCCATCACCGCGAACTGGCCTCGTTTGAGATCGACTACCATCTGAAGGGGGAAGCGCAAAGAAGGGATTACGTGTGTTCCAGCCCCGTCGTCAACGAAAGGGGAGGGGAATTGCCAACACGAATTACGGTGGTGATCACAAAGAAGCCGATCGTAGAAACCGTAGACCGTACCATCACCGCTGAGATTGAGGACGGAAAGTTGCGCGTCATTGAACAACTACAGGGGAAGACCACCATGTTGGATAAACTGGAATACTTGGAATTTGAAGCGGAATATACCTTAAAAGAATAAAAACGGGGTAGGGTAGGGGATGCCACATGGTGGGCGTCCCTTATTCATTGTAGGTAAACGAGCAAACAATGAGAGAATATCATTTACACAAGGGCGACTATTCCAAGCTCCAACTTGAAGTTCAAGATGCTACGCCCTATTGTCAGAAAAACGTACAGCATTGTTTTAAACCACACCGCCACAGCTTTTACCAGATTATCTGGTTCAAAAAAGCGGGAAAGCACTTTGTGGATTACCAAGAATATCAGCACGAAGCCAATTCGATTTATTTTCTAAACATTGGGCAAGTACACTACTTCTGTAAAGCATCGGATAATCAGGGCCTGCTGATTCACTTCAACGACATTTTCCTGACCCAACAAGAAAAAGATGCGGCCCATTACCTGGAATACAACCTGTTCAACGAGCTCGGAAGACCGTTCGTAGCGCTCGGAGCGGCGGCCCTCTCTGATTTTAAGTACCTGGCGGAAAAGTTGCGGTTCGAAATCGAAGAGAAGGCCAGCAATTATGGCCAACAGCTGTACCATTATTTGCAAATCCTCCTGTTGCAGATCGAGCGGCAACGTAAAAATGCAGCCGGTAAAACCTCGCCGGACCAACACTTTACCAAGGCCATGCGATTCAAAAAAATGATCGAGTCCACCAAGGATCAGTTTTATTCGGTAGCGCATTTCAGCCAACAGCTCGGGATCAGCCCCAAGACCTTAACGACCATCTCGAAGAAGTATTTCAAACGTACGCCCGCCCGTATGATCCACGAGCATAAAATACTGGAGGCCAAAAGGCTGCTCTCCAATGCCAAGCTCAGCATCAAGGAAATCGCCTACGAATTGGGCTTTAAGCAAGCTACCTATTTTACGAAGTACTTTAAAAAATACACCCATTTGACCCCCAAACAGTTCCGGGAGCAATTTCCCTAATCTACCATTCCTTTGCTCAGATTTGCCATTTTCCAAGGTGCCGTACCAATACCTTTGTGGGGATGATTTCATTGTGAACAAAAAGAATACGATGGCACAACAAGCATTAATTGTAGGTGGCACCACGGGGATTGGCAAATCCACCGCCGAGCTCTTACTCCAAGATGGCCTGGACCTCATCATTGTCGGCCGACCCAATAAAAACCTGACCGAAGCCGTAGCAGAACTGTCCAAGCTGGGAAGCGTAGAAGGCGTAGGCTTGGACCTGAGCGACTTCCGGGAGGTCCTCCAATTTTCGAAAAGCCTCCCCACCCAATATCCCCACCTCAAATACCTGGTCAACGCCGCGGGCTACTTCAGCCCCAAGCTGTTTTTGGAACATACCGAAGAGGAGTACGATCGGTACCACCACTTCAACAAGGCTTTCTTTTTTATCACCCAAGCCGTGGCGGAGGTGATGAAGACCAATGGGGGCGGCTCCATCGTCAACATCGGCTCCATGTGGGCCAAGCAGGCCATCAAAGCCACCCCTTCGTCGGCCTACTCCATGGCCAAGGCCGGGCTGCACAGCCTGACCCAACATTTGGCGATGGAACTGGCGGAATACCACATCCGGGTCAACGCCGTTTCTCCGGCCGTGGTGGTCACCCCGATCTACGGCGCCTTCATCGAGAAAGATAAAATCGAAGAAACGCTACGGGGCTTCAATGACTTTCATCCGATTGGCCGAGTGGGTCGGCCACGGGACATCGCGGAATCCATCCACTTTCTGCTAAAGGACAAAAGCGCCTGGGTCACCGGAGCCATCTGGGACATCGACGGGGGCGTCATGGCCGGGCGAAATTGAGGCGTACGCCAAAGAATTTTAAAAATGAGTATTGTTGAGTATCTTGACAATACTCATTTTATTTTGGCCAATCCTTGCCACCACTAGAAAATGGAAAACCAGTATGCCCTTCTCTACCGACCGACTGCTCCTACTCGTTCTTGTTGTTGTTCACGGTATCGCTTGTCGTGGGCAAGTAAAACCCCATACAAAACCGACCGAGCGGAATGCTCTGGGAATCGGTCGGCCCGTTTCGGCGCTCGACGATCAAATCTGGGTGGTCTTTCAAGACGCCAAGGGAAACTTTTGGTTCGGCAGCAAGGACAACGGCATTTTCCATTTTGACGGGACGACCCTCCAACAGCTGACCACAGCGGATGGCCTACTGGACAACGCCATTCGCGGGGTACAGGAAGACCAAGCCGGGAACATTTACGTAGAAACCCCGCGCGGTATCAACAAATTTGATGGAATAAAATTTACGACACTGGAAGTGCTGCGTACGCTTCCCAACGACTGGAAGTTGGCGCCCGAGGATCTGTGGTTCAACTGCAACGGCAACGCCCACCACGTCTATCGATTTGATGGCGAGCAATTGTACGAATTGCAACTGCCCCGACAGGCCATTGAGCAACGACTCGGAATCGATGAATCCGCTACTCCGTACAGCCCCTACACGGTGTTTGGGGTCGCCAAGGACCGGCGTGGTCACCTTTGGTTGGGGACCGTGCTGGCTGGGGCCTTTCGTTTTGATGGAGCGCGCTTTTTGTGGATTGGGGAAAAGGAATTGTCCCGGCTGGCGGATGGCAGAGAACCAGGGGTTCGCTCGATTCTCGAAGATCGGGAGGGCAATATCTGGCTGAGTAATTTTAAAACCAAATACGTCATTGCAGCCGATGCCTCCGGCTATCAAAGACGGCCGGCTGCGGACCTTTCGGAAGAAATGGCGGCGGATAAGTTGCTCTACTTCAATGCTGGCCTAGCCGACCAAAACGGCGATTTGTGGATGGTCTCCTACGGGGGCGGGGTTTGGAAGTACGATGGGGCCACCTTATCGAACTTCGAAATAAGCAACGCCGAGGAAACGGTGTTGCTCATCGACATCTATCAGGACCGCGATGGCACCATTTGGCTAGGGACCGATAACGACGGGGTTTACCGGCAAACTGCGGATGGTTTTGAAAAATTTAAGCCCAAAGGATAAGCGCAACCCCTGCTAAGGAGCGCCTTAGCAGGGGGAATAGTGCCACATTGGTAAAATCGTTTGGTAATTCGTGGAAATCCTTTAGTTTGTGGGCCTACCGTCTTTTTTCTTTGTGGGTAGCGTAAGCCATGATTTTGCGCTCGCTTTTCACCACACAAAAGAAAAAAATGGTTGTTACCAAAGAAATGTACGACAAGGAACTGCAGGCCCAATACAATCAATACCGATTTATCATCGCGGTCAATTCGAGGAAATGGAGTCTGAAGCTGATGACCCGTTTGGTCAGACTGGCCAAGGGGCAAAAGGTCAAATCCGCAGTCAACGAGACGCATTACGTGCCGAGTACCACCACGAAGGGGCACAAAATCCGCACCCGGGTGTTCCGTCCCCAAGGCAGCACCAAAGCGCTTCCGGCCCTGTTGTACTTACACGGTGGCGGGTACATGATGGGCTTGCCCGAAATGGCCAATGTCTTCTTTGAAGACCTCCTCAAGCGGCGGGAAGTCGTCATCGTGGCCCCCGACTATCGACTGTCCCAGCGGGACCCATTTCCAGCGGGCTTCAACGACAGTTACGACGTCCTGCTGTGGATGCGCGACCGGGCGGAGCAACTCCAAATTAAGCCCGATAATTTTATCATCGCGGGACACAGCGCCGGGGGCGGGATGACGGCGGCCCTCACCCTAAAAGTGCGCGATACCCAAGCGGTAAACCTGGCTTTCCAGATGCCGATTTACCCCATGCTCGATCACCGCATGATCACCGATACGGCCAAGATGCGGGGGTCCACCATGTGGGATGCCAATATCAACGCCTTCGCCTGGAACCTCTACCTCAGGAATATCAAAGGGCCGGTACCCGCCTACGCTTCTCCGGCGCTGAACGAGGACTACCGGGGATTCCCACCAACGATTAGCTTTGTGGGAGATTTGGAACCCTTTTACGACGAAAACCTGGCCTACGTAGCGGCCTTGAAGAAGGCGGGGGTGCCGGTGGCGTTTAAAGTTTTTAAAGGGGGCTATCACGGTTTCGAAGTGGGTTCTCCAGACGCCTCCCTCGCACGGGAAGCCAACCAATTTCAGCTAGACGCCTTTGAAACATATTACGATAAGTACATTCCCTAAATAACCATCTGAGTCGAAAATATCCGTACAATGCCAACCACCGTCGAAATACACAAGGTATCCCAGCTGCACGAGCTGGGCGGAATCGCCAGCCCCAAGCACCAGTTGGTCAGTGTGATTCACAACCTGGACATCAAGACCATCACTGGTGTTCAGGGCGTTAAGATCATCAATCACCTATACACGATCATCTTTAAGTCTTCCAATATTTGTAGCACTTTTAGCTACGGAAGGAATGCCTACGATCACGAAGAAGGAACCCTGGTCTTTACCGCTCCGGGGCAGGTGATGAAATTTGATAATGATGCCGGAGCCGATGGCCCGATCGATGCGGCGGGTTGGTCATTGGTATTCCACCCCGATATTTTCCGGAAGTCTGATTTGTCGGATAAGATAAGCCGGTACTCCTTTTTTCACTACGATTCGAACGAAGCCCTACACGTGTCGAATGAGGAACGGCTGGCCATCGAAGACCTGTTGAACAAAATTGTACGGGAGTACCGCCAGCCCCTCGACCGACACAGCCAGCACCTGATCGTATCCAAAATCGAAATGTTTTTGGATTACTGCTTGAGGTTCTACGATCGCCAATTTTTTTCGCGGGCCTACCTCAACAGCGACATCATATCGAAGTTCGAACGCTTTTTAATCCACTATTACGAGTCTGGTCAGGCTGTCCAAAAGGGAAAGCTGAGTGTGGAATACTGCGCCAAACAACTCAACTTGTCCCCCAATTACCTGAGTGATCTGCTCAAGAAAGAAACGGGAAAAACCACTTTGGAGCACCTTCACCTCTTTCTAATCGAAAGGGCAAAAAACCGCTTGCTCAACTCCACGGACACCATCAGCGGGATCGCCTACTCGCTGGGATTTGAATTTCCACAGCAATTTAGCAACCTATTTAAAGCAAAAACTGGGATGAGTCCGAAAGAATACAGATATTTAAACTGAAACTGGGTATCTAACAAGGGGTAGCGCGTTTACGTGCCGATGGGTAGCAGAGTTGGTGCCGGTAAGTTTAATCAAGCACAACCCTCGCTAAGCATGGAACAAAAACGAAATACTACCAAAGAAACCATTACCCAATTTTTCCTCATCGTATTCAGCGTGGTACTCGGTTTGTACTTGAGCGAGCGCATTGAAGAAAGCAAGAACAAAAGGGCGTCGGAGGAACTCCTGGCGACCGTCAAGGCCGAAGCCGTCGACAATATTGCACTTTTGAATTACTGGGTGCCCTATCACGATGAAATCCAGAAAGTACTGGACAGTCTTTCCAAAGAGGAGGCCTTTGTGGAGGCCTTCGTAGCCGATAAATTTGTCTTTTTTGAGCAGGTAATGCATCGGGGGACCTTTATGGGGAGACAGCCGGCCAGCGATGCCTGGGACATTGCGAAGGCCCACCCACTCGTGGTCAATATTGATTACGACAAGTGGGTAATCTTGTCGAGGATCTACAGTCAACAGAAAATGACCTTTGAGCCCGGATTTGAAATGATCAGCTTATTTGAATCAAGGGATGTCAATGAGCCCTCGGAGGCCCAAAAAAATCTAGAGTTGCTGTCGAACCACATGTTCGAGTTGGTCGCTCGGGAAAAGCAATTGATTTACTACTACCGAAAAGCGGTGGATATACTGGATCTAAAGCTTGTGGAGAAAAATCCAGAGGAGGAAGACCTTTGAACTTAAACATGTCCTAACGGTAACAAGCACCAAATACGACCGATGCAACAAACAAACCTCACCATCGACCTAATCACCCGCGATAGCGGTCTGGTAGAAGCTGGCGTGAACTACTTCTGGAAATGCTGGGGAAGCGATTCCAACTTTGATTTCTACCGGGATTGTATCGTACATTCCCTCGTTCCCGAGGTCGCCCTCCCCAAGTTCTACCTACTCCGGCGCGGCTCCGAAATTGTGGGCTCCTACGCCCTGCTCACCAATGACCTCATCAGCCGGCAAGACCTACTGCCCTGGTTCGCTTGCCTATTCGTCGAGGAGGCCCACCGCAACCAAGGCCTGGCGGGAAAGTTACTGGACCACGCCCTGCTGGAGGCCCGCAAAGGTGGATTTGACCACCTCTACCTCTCTACGGACCTAAAGGGATTCTACGAAAAGAAAGGCTGGGATTTTTACGCCCTTGGCTACGGCGTCGGCGGCGACCCCTTTAGCATCTACGTCCGATCGACGTGAGGAGGGGCACGCTAGCCAAACCTCCGCCCCACCCGCAGTAGCACACCACCAGACCATGCATGACTACCCGGCATAAGCATGCACTAAATAATCAAGGAGTGAGACTCATTATCACAAGCATCATCGCAACACTGACTTTAGTCACCTGGATAAGTTGTAATAATTACGAATCCAAAATACCCATATCGGATGCTAGCGGCTCTAGAATTAACGTATGTTTGGTGGGAAAATGGGTAGGTTTAGAGGCCGATGAGACCAGACTGTTCCCACAATTTGAAATCAACCTTCAACCCTTCAATAACCAAGAATACGTTGCGAGTTTTAAAGTTTTTTCGGGCAAAGGAAAAAGTATTGAATCGGTTGACTTGTATAAAGTCTTCAACTCAACAATTAATTCAAAAGAGTACTTAAACATTCAACCAATTGGTGCGCGCAGCAAGGATTTTATATTCTACCAAATTGAAGCGGATTCGCAGGATAGTGTATCCATTCGGTTCTTGATGGATTCATTAGACGTAAAGTTTGAAACGTCTGCGGAGTTTAGCGCTTATCTTGCTCAAGGAGAATCGCAACTGGACCATCAGATTTGGAGTAAACCCCTTACCTTTTACCGGTGGCACACCTTGACCTGGGATAGGACCAATCAAGTCAACAAAAGTGATCAGTTTGATGAATTCTATGCCTTGGGGAAGATTGATGAAAATGATTTTATGGACCAGACGGACGCTCAATTACAAGAACTGATAAACGGCAAGGAAGAAATCAAGATAGATAAGATTAGGACTTACTTTAAAGGAATCCGCTTGTACAATGGGGAATTGGCGTTTTGGAAAATGCCAAATTATGGAGTCATCAAGATGCGTTCGGGAGCTTTTGTAAAGCTAAAATATGACCTACGCGGACCAAGAATTGTAGACCTGACCAATCAGGTCGAATACGTAAATACCGGGAATGATGGAGTGCTAACTGCCGACTGAGCAGCCACCCCGACGAAGCAAGACCTACCGCCCTGGTTCGCTTGCTTGTTTGTCGAGGAGGCCCACCGCGACCAAGGCTGGGCAGGGAGATGACTGGACCACGCCCTGCTGGAGGCCCGCAAAGGTGGATTTGACCACCTCTACCTCTCTACGGACCTAAAGGGATTCTACGAAAAGAAAGGCTGGGATTTTTACGCCCTTGGCTACGGCGTCGGCGGCTATCCCCGATTATAAAAAATGTAGTGGTCCTGCGAACTTGGTGAGACCAGCTCAGTACTGAGAAACGTCGAACTTTACTTATCCGTAAAATATGGTTAAATTTATGGATGTACAAAAGTCTCTATCGAGCAAATATTTCATTATGAGTAAGTTAGAACTAAAGGGAAGTATTTTGGAACTCATTGCGTCCATCGATGACCCGACATCCTTACACGAGTTGAAGAAAATCATCAGTGACTTTGTTGGTAATCGAATCAAAGACTCGGATTACTGGGAAGAATTAACGGAGCAAGAGAAAGAGGCTCTGGAACTTGCTATCGAAGAAAGCGAGGAGGAGGCCAATCACGTGACGCATGAAGAGGTGATGAAAAAATACAGTAAATGGCTCGGCAAATAGTACGTCAAAAAATGGCTGGTCGGGTACTTTTTCCCCTCCCACCCCAATAAAACTGGCATCACAATCAGTAAAATCGTATATTTAATTTTTTTAACCAACACCATCCCCCGATACATTTACCTCCCCACACAATCCTACCCATAAGCAATCGGGCTGTCCTTCGCCGGCAGTACGGTCAAGTATACACCACAAGCACCATCCCTCCGCTGATTCACCCGCCGGAATCACCACCCTCCGGTCGTACCGCTGGCCTCACCCGCTCCGGTACGCCCCGCCCCATTTATTGAACCACCGCCCCCTCTAACAAAAACTTACAACACGACCATGAAACAATTACTACCCAGAATCTTACTCCTTGCCTCCAGTCTTTTACTGCTCATTTTGCTGTCCAACTGAGGCACGCACTCCCCCGCGTAAAGGAATTTTTTTCAGGTACTCCGCGCTATGGCCCTTCCCGGATCACCACATTTGGCAGCTTCCGGGACTTGGCACCATTGTAGTGCGCTCGTTTCGTACCTAGAGCCCTCCCAAAATGGGCAAGCCCGCTTGCCCCCAAACCATGTTCCTATGATACGATTTATTGCCAACGAAGGGGAGGAACCCCACGAGTCCGCCTCCCAGCGCGGCCCCAACGATGGGGAATTACTCGACGCGTATTCCCGTACCGTCATCCACGTGGCCCAGGAAGTCAGCGAAGCCGTCGTCCAAATCCGCAGCAGCAAAGCGAAAAACAAGCCCTCCCGCCGTCGCCGTCGGGGCAATGGAGATGCCACCGGATCGGGTTTTCTCATCTCCAGCGACGGCTTTATCGTCACCAACAGCCACGTGGTGAGCGGGGCTCAGAAAATCGAGGTCGGGCTCCAGGATGGCCGCCAATTCCCCGCCCGCCTCATCGGCGACGATCCCGCCACCGACCTGGCCGTCCTCCAAATCGACGCCAGTGGCCTGAGCTGGGCCCGCTTTGGCGATTCCAGCCAATTGCAGGTCGGCCAGCTGGCCATTGCCATCGGCAATCCCTACGGCTTTCAGTATTCGGTGACGGCCGGCGTGGTGAGTGCCCTGGGGCGGAGCCTGCGCTCGGAAAGCGGCCGCCTGATCGATGACGTGATCCAGACCGACGCCGCCCTCAATCCCGGCAATTCGGGCGGGCCCCTGGTCGATTCCCACGGTCGGATCATCGGGGTCAATACCGCCGTCATCCTGCCCGCCCAGGGGCTGTGCTTTGCCGTCACTTCCAACCTGGCCGAATACGTGGTGGGCAAACTGATTCGCGACGGGAAGGTCCGCCGGGGCTACATCGGCATCGCCGGTCAGCAGGTGCGCATCAATTCACGGATGCTACAGCGCTTCAAACTCCAAAAACCGATGGCCGTGATGGTCCAGCAGGTGGAGGCGGACTGCCCCGCGTACAATGCCGAACTGCGCCAGGGCGACCTGATCCTCGAATTCGACGGGGAGGCGATCCACTCCATCGACGACCTGCACCGCTGCCTCAGCGAGGCTTCCATCGGTCGGGTTATTCGGCTGACCGTACTGCGCAACGGAAAAAAAACGATTGCCAGCGTCATTCCAGCGGAATTGGTATAAGCCACCTTTTGTCCGCCAAATGCCGCCCCTGGTCGGTAAAAGTGGGGAAGCCCTCGAATTATTTTTCCCGCGGATAATAAGCGGAATTTGCGCGACGTTTTAGGGGAGACTTTAGAAAATGCATAACATATATCCTATTTCTGGAAGCGGGAGTCCCCAAAAGGCTCCCGCTTTTTTTGTGCTGCCATCCCGGAGCTTACTTACTCCTCCGCTTGGTACTCGATGCGCCCGCCGACGATGGTGTACAAGACCTTCGCCGTCAGAATTTCTTCGTCCGTACAGGTCAGCAAATCGTTTGATAGGATGACAATATCGGCCAATTTGCCCACCTCCAGCGAGCCCTTGAGTGCCTCCTCAAAACCCGCGTAGGCATTGCCGAGGGTGTAGGAATGGAGGGCTTCGGCGCGGGTCATTTTTTGTTTGGTAAAAAATTCCAGGCCGTTGTCGGCGCGTTTGCGGGTGACCGAGGCGTAAAAGCTTCGCAGCGGATCGACGTCTTCTACCGGGGCATCCGTCACGTTGGCAATTTGGGCGCCGCTGTCGAGGAGGGAGCGCCAGGCGTAGGCTCCCTTGGCGGCCCGTTCGACCCCCAGGCGATCCACTACGAAAGGAGCATCGGAGGTACAGTGGACCCCCTGCATCGAAGCGATCACGCCCAGCTCATTAAAACGGGGAATGTCCCTGGGGTGCAAGTGCTGGGCATGCTCGATCCGCCAGCGGTGGTCCTCGGGGATGGTCTTTTGGTCTACCTTGGTTTGGATGATGTCCAGGACTTCCCGGTTGGCCCGATCGCCAATAGCGTGGATACAGAGCTGCATATTGCGCGCCTGGGCCAGTCCGGCGATGCGTTCGACCTCGCTGATCTCGGTCGTATTTTGACCGACAAAATGTACCTTGTCGGCGTAGGGCCTCAGGAGCCAGGCCCCAAAGGAACCCAGGGCACCATCGACCTCGGTTTTGATGGCCCGACAGCTAAAAAAGTGGTTGCCGACGTCGAGAATGGGGAAACGGTCGAGTTGGTCCTTCATTTCTTCGTAGGAATGCCGAACCATCACCCAGAGTCGGAGTCGCAATTGGGCTTGTTCCGCCAGGTGTTGGTAATTTTCGATTTCGTAGAATTTGGAGCCCGCGTCTTGGAAGGTGGTGATGCCCTTTTGCAGGCATTCCTGCTGGGCCAGTTCAATGGCCCGGAGCCAGTCCTGATGGAGGGCGGCGGGGTCCTTCTGGGCTTCGTAGTCGCGCAGGGCCCGGTAGATGGCATCCTGGGCCCGCTCTTCGAATACGCCGATGGGGCGCCCCGTATTGTCGCGGACGATGGCGCCACCGGTGGGGTCGGGGGTTTCGCTACTGATGCCGGCGGCCTGCATGGCGCGGGCGTTGGCGAAGGAGGAGTGGCCACTGGCGTGTTTGAGCAGTACGGGATTGTCGGGGGTGAGGGCGCTCAATTCGTCGTGGAAGGGATAGCCTTCCCACTGGCGATTGGGCAGGCTGTCCCACTTTTCCTGGTGCCAGCCCCGGCCCTCGATCCATACCCCGGGGGGCAGGTCCTGGACCTTTTCGGCTACCATGGCGAGGATTTCTTCCCAACTGTCGGTGTTTAGAAAGTTGAGGTTGATCATGCTCTCCCCCAGCATCGAAAAGTGGCCGTGCCCCTCGATAAAACCCGGCATGACGAATTTTCCACGGGCGTCGATCAGCTTGGTCTCGGGGCCCTTGCGGGCCAGCATTTCCTCGTTGGTACCCAGGGCCACGATCCGCCCCTCACTGATGGCGATGGCCTCGGCCGGGATCGGCTGTGGGGCCACGGTGGCGATGTTGCCATTGGTAATGATGAGGCTAATTGGGTCGGAGGACTCGCAGCTCCACAACTGGAAGATACCCAGGAAGAGAAAAAAACAACGGAATGGATGCATCGAATGGCGGTATTTTGGGGTCTAAGTTAACCAAAGCCACCGAAATGGAGAAAAAGAAAGCATCTCACAAATGATTTGGAGATGCCTTCGGAGCGTGTTATTGTCAAAACAATCTTTATTCTGTTTTCCGACGAAAAAAGAAATTTCTCTCTTGCAGTCTAAGACTTGGCTTACACTTGGTCAAAATTATTTGTTGGGTCAAAAGTGGGTGCGGAATAAGGGAGATAGGATGGTGTAGTTTCCTATCTTATTGCCTTTCAATATTTTCGATCGGGCAGATCAATAAGGACTGTAGAACAACTATTTGATTACTTTCGCGTACAGTAACAAATTTAAAGGCATTAAGCATCAGAATCTAGGACAGTTTCGGGGATAAATAACCTACGTGTTCAGCGAATTATTGATATTTTTTTTGGATAAATGATTGTCTTTCAGTATTTTGGATCAGTGAGAAAAAGGCATTTTTTGACTTTTAGAGAGAACTAGTATGGGGTCACTAATTGAAATGATAAAAATTCTCAGTCGTCACAAGCTCAAACGAATTGAAGTGATGGGCAATCCCGGGGAAGGAACGGGTAAGTTGTACGACCTGTATAACGGCTTTCAATCCGGCCGCTTTTCCAATGATGAAGAAGCCGCCCGCGAGATTTACCAAGCCGAACCCTCCGATCGTCGGTACCGTAAGTTAAAAAACAAATTGAAGAACCGACTCATCAATACCCTGGTTTTTATCGACGCCAACCAGCCCCGCTTCAACGAATACGCCATCGCGCGCTTCAATTGCCTCAAACTGTTTACCGCCCAGCAGATTTTTAACTTCTACCGCGGCGTTCGCAGCTCGGAAGAATTGGGAAGCAAAGCCCTCAAGGAGGCCGATAAATACGGGTTTTATTTTATCGCCCTCGAAATTACCCGCAGCCTCCGCAATCGACAGGCCATCCGCGGTACCGCCCGCGATCTGGCCGCCCTCAACCAAAAGATTCGCCAGTACCAGAAGGTCATCGAGGCCGAATGCCTGGCCGAAGAATACTACTACAGCCTGGTCGCCACCTTCTCCCGCTCGGGCGCCAGTAGGGGCGAACTGCTCGAAGACGCCATCCGTCAGGAAAAAGAACTCCGCCCCTATACCGAAGCCCACAATTCGGTGATGCTGACCTACTACGCCCGCAACTTTTTTGCCCTGCGCTACATCCTGGACAACGATTACCAGCGGGCCCTGGAGGAGTGCAAAATCGCCATCGAGCAAATCGAGGAGCGCAAATACTATCCCCACATCTTCCTCTTCGCCCTCTGGTTCCGCATCCTCCAGTGCCACCTACAGCTCAAAAATTACCACGAAGGCGAACGGGTAGTCCAGCGTTGTCTCGAACTCACCGCCACCGGATCGGTCCACAACCATTTTGTCACCCGCGAGATGCACCTCCTGTTGAGCCTTCACACCGAACAGTACGACCGTGGTTGTGATATCTATTTCGATACCATCGAGTCGGACCGCTACCGCTTGCTCAGCGACCACAAAAAAGAGAATTGGCGCATCTACGGCGCGTTTATCCACTACTTGATCGAGATCGGAAAAGTGAGTACCCGAGCCGAGGAAGAAGGCCAACGCCGCCGCTTTAAGCTCGGCAAATTCCTCAACGAAGTACCGACTTATTCCAAAGACAAACGGGGCCTGAACATCCCCATCCTCATCATCCAGAGCTTGTTTTTGCTCCACCGTCGGCGCTTTAGCGAAGTCATCGACCGGACCGAAGCCCTGAATACCTACGCCTACCGCTACCTCCGGCGCGACGAAACCTACCGCAGCAATTGCTTCATCAAGATGATCCTCACCCTACCCGCAGCCAATTTCCACCGGCAAGCGGTCATCCGACGGGCGCGTAAGTTTCGGGAAAAACTCGAACTGGAACCCTTGGAGGTATCGGGCGAATCCTCGGAGGTGGAGATCATTCCCTACGAAAAGCTCTGGGAGATGGTGCTCGACTCGCTGGACGACAAATTCCAAAAACCCCGCAAACCGCCCAAGTAGTCATAAAAAAAGGCGCTTCTCAGAAGCGCCTTTTTTATTTTAGTTCGAAACCGTTACCAGCAGGTTCATGATCTTGGCGTGAAGGTCTTCCGGCTTGAAGGGCTTCGACAGGTAGTCGTTGATGCCGATCTCGAAACAGCGGTCGGCTTCCTGCTTGGAGGCATTTGCCGTCAGGGCGATGATGGGCACATTGCTCTTTTCACGGATTTTGAGCGCCGCATCGATGCCGTTCATCACCGGCATCTGGATGTCCATCAGGATCAGGTCGTAGCCGTGTTCGCGGTATTTTTCCACCCCAATCAGACCATTCTCGGCAATGTCGACCGTGATGTAGTTCGACCACGTGGTGAGGACCTTCTTGGTAGCGATCTGGTTGAGGAAGTGATCTTCGACCAGCAAGATCTTGAGGGGCATCTCGGGCTTTTCTCCCGCCAGTACGGGCGTCCGCCGTACCGCTTTGACCGGAATGGCGATTTCAAAGCTCATGCCCTCGCCCTCGTTACTGCGGATGTCGAGTTGGCCGTCGAGGGTTTTGATCAATTTGGTGGCGATGGCCATGCTGAGTAGCGGCTTGTATTGCTCCTCGGGGTCGTCGGTGTACACCTCCAGTAATTTTTCGGCTTCCAGCAATTCGCGAATCTTGGCCTTGTTGATGCCCGCCCCGGTATTTTTGATGCTAAAGCAGAGGTGGGTGGCCCCATCCTCGTGCTGCGTACGGTTGGTGACGTTGATGGTCAGCCTGCCCCGTTCTCCGGTGTTCTTGATCGCATTGTCGATCAGGTTGTACAGGACCTGGGTAATTTTGTCGTGATCGGCGATGAGCTTTTCGGGAATGGCCTCGTCGATGTCGAAACGCAGCTGAATGTCGCTCTTGTCGGCTTTGATCTGGACCACCTTGTTGATGCCCTGGAGGAAGTTGCGGAAGTGAAATTCCTCCACCTCCACGGCGATGTGATCGGAGACGAGCAGCGAGAAGTTTAGCATGTTGTTGACCATGATGGACAGGTCGTCGACCGAAGTTTTGAGGCCGTCGATGTACTCCTTTTGTTGGAGGGTGGCCTCGGCATTATCGAGCAGGTAGAGCAGGTTGATGATGGAGGAAAGGGGCGTTCGGATGTGAAAACTCAGATCGGCCAGGGCTTCCTCCTTGATCATCGAGGCCTTGCGCGACAAGTTCTTCTCGATGATGAGTTGCTCGGAGAGCTTGCGCTCGGTGATGTCTTGAATGGCGCCCACCAGGAGGATTTTGCCATTAATCTCCTCGTAGTACACCTTGGCCTGGCAGGCTACGTATTTGATGTTCCGACCGTCGATGACGATGCGGTGTTCGATTTTGTGCAGCTTGCCATCCTTATTGGCGGTTTCGAAGAAGGCTTCGACTTCCGTCTTGTCCTCCATGTGGACGTAGTTGAGGTAATCCGAGAGGGTGGGGTTGATGCTGCTGGGGTGAAAACCAAAAATGCGGTAGATTTCGTCGGTCCACTTCATTTCGTTGGAGACGATATCCATTTCCCAGTTGCCGAAGTGCGCCATCTCCTGGGCCTCGACGTAGCGTTTTTCGCTGATGGCCAGGTTCTTGGCCGTTTCCTCCAGCTTGACCTGGGTTTTGAAGCGTTGGAGAGAATAGCGGATGGCGCGACCGAGCAGCTTGCCATCAAACTGGCCTTTGACCAGGAAGTCCTGGGCACCGGCTTTGACCGCCTGGTTGCCCACGATCTCATTGTTGACGCCGGTGAGGACGAGGACGGGCATCATGGGAAATTTGTCGAGAAAATTGGATAAGGTCTTAAAGCCCGAACTATCGGGCAAGGAGAGGTCGAGCAGCGTAATGTCGACATCGTTGTTCTTGATCCAGTCGACCCCGTCGAAGAAGGTATCCTTGTGGGTCAGTTCGTACTTGATGGACGATTCCTTGAGGTAGATCGTGATGAGGTTGGCATCCCCAGCGTTATCCTCGATTAGGAGGATATTCAGTTTTGAATTTAGACTCATGCAACTCGAATTCTCTTTATGGTTAAATGCGGGATTAATTCATCATTGTCGGCAGTATGGCGGTACTTAGCCAGAAATCTTCGATTTTCTGGATGATGTCAAAAAATTTATCGAAATCGACGGGTTTGTTGATGTAGCAATTGACGTGGAGGTTGTAACTCTTGAGTACGTCCTGTTCGGCGTTGGAGGTGGTGAGTACCACCACGGGAATGCGTTTGAGAATGGGGTCGGACTTGATTTCTTCCAGTACTTCCCGACCGTCCATCTTGGGCAAGTTGAGGTCCAATAAGATCAGATCGGGGGTGGTGCTGTCGGCGTAGTGTTCTCGTTTGTTCAAAAACTTGATGGCCTCTACGCCGTCCATGACCACGTCCAGGTTGACGGACATCCGGCCCTCCTTAAACGCCTCCTGAGTCAAACGCACATCACCAGGATTGTCCTCGATCAGTAGAATATTGATCATTCTCTGGGTACTCATCATGTAGGATAATTTAATGTTATGGATGATTTAACGCGGCCCCTCCGAAAAGGTTGCGGGCCCGTTTCGCAATTTAAGCAATTTTAAAAGCAATCAGAAAAGCCTGGAATCTTTAGTGTTTCTGAGGAATTTATCCCGCCAATTGCTGGTTTCCTCCCCCGGCCTGTTTATCTTTGGTGCGACCCAATCCCAACCATTGATCAAAAACCCTGCGCGGCAGAATCGAAAAACTAGCATGCACAACTTTCCGCAACTCCAAAGGCTTTTCCTCGCCTATTTAGAGCAAAATCAGTTCCAATCTAAACCGCACAACCTCTACGCTCCCGTCAACTATATCATGGAGCTGGGGGGGAAGCGCGCCCGACCGGTCCTTCTCCTGCTGGGCTACCAATTGTTCGATGACCACGTCGCGCGCGCCCTGCCCGCCGCCTACGCCATCGAACTGTTCCACAACTTTAGCCTCGTACACGACGACATCATGGATGAGGCCCCCCTCCGACGGGGCCGCCCCGCCGTCCACGAACGCTACGGAACCAATGCCGGCATTCTCTCCGGTGACGTAATGTTGATCTACGTCTACCAATTCCTCCTCCAAGTCGATCGCCCCGACTTATTGCCCGAGCTACTCCAAACCTTCAACCAAACCGCCATTGGCGTGTGTGAGGGCCAGCAGTACGATGTGGATTTCGAGCAGCGCAACGACGTCACCATCCCCGAATACCTCCACATGATCGAACTCAAGACGGCCATTCTCCTCGCCGCTGCCCTCAAGATCGGTGGTATGATCGGTGGTGCCAATGCCGAGCAAGCCCAGCACCTTTACGAGTTTGGACGCAATATTGGCCTGGCCTTTCAGGTCCAGGACGACCTGCTCGATACCTTCGGGGATCCCGAAAAATTTGGAAAAAAAGTGGGAGGAGACATTGCCCAAAACAAAAAGACCCTCCTGTTTTTGCAGGCTCAAGCGGTGGCGAACGAGCACCAGCGCGCCGAGTTGGACCAACTCTTTTTTGGGACCGGAGTGGGGGAAGCCCAAAAGATCGCTCGGGTCACCGAGCTGTTTGTGGAATGCGGTGTCAAGGAAAGCGCCGCGGTGCTACAACGCCAGTATCAGGCTACCGCCTTCGAACACCTGGCGGCCGTGGGGGTTGGGCAGGAGCGAAAGGCTCCGCTGATCGAACTGGCAGAACTGTTGTTGGGACGGGAAAGTTAAGCCCACGAAAAAAGGAGCAACCACACACTGGCGGTTACCCCTCACACTATGAAACACTATTTCTTTACCGAAAATCGGCTTAATCTTGTCGTGGTTATTATAACTTTGTAAATATAAAGGTAAAAACTTATTTCATTTTTTACAAATATTCCCAATTCTTTGACTGATTTGGGACAATCCTCAGCTCAAGCCCTCGGCCTTCGCCTCCAAAAATATTTTTCCATTCCACCAGTTCCGCTCGATGATGGCTCGGTTTTTCTCATAAAACCGCAGGGCTGGTTCGTTCCAATCTAGAACCTGCCACTTTACCAGCCGAGCCTGGCGCTCGCGGGCCGCCCGGAGGAAGCCATCGAAGAGCAACTGACCGATCCCCTGCCCCCGTTGGGACTCCCGGACCACGAAATCCTCTAGGTAAAGCATGCGTCCTTTCCAGGTAGAATAGGTATCGTAGTAGAGGGCCATACCGAGTACCAAGCCCGCCCGCTCGGCCACCAGCGCTTCAAACAGTCCGTTGGCAAAATCGCGCTGGTAATCCGCCAGGGTGGCGGTCAGGGCTTGTGGTGCTTTTTCGTAGAGGGCCAACTCGTACACCAAGTCGTAGATGGCGGGGAGGTCGTCGGGAGTGGCGGAGCGAACTTGGATCATGTGCTTTTGAAAGCAAAAAAAGGGAATTTCGCGGACTCTTGAAAACCCCCGAGAAATAGTGCTTCGGGCCCCAATATTTTTTCAAATGGTGCTTTGTTTTGAGGAAAAATAGCTGTATCTTTGCAATCGCTTTCTGGGAGAGGTGTGCATTTTGTCGTTCCAATCCTTTAATAATCAAGCGTTTTTGCAATTTTCAAGCCACCGAATAATATTCTGGCAGATAAAGAAAAATCAAAGAAAATATGCCTACTATCAATCAACTTGTACGCAAGGGCAGAAAGAAAATCGTCGTTCCTAGTAAATCACGTGCGCTGGATTCCTGCCCTCAGAAGCGGGGCGTGTGTACGAGAGTGTACACCACCACGCCCAAGAAGCCCAACTCTGCACTGCGTAAAGTTGCCAAGGTACGCTTGACCAATAGCCAGGAAGTGATCGCCTATATCCCCGGAGAAGGGCACAACCTGCAGGAGCACTCGATCGTACTGATTCGGGGCGGACGGGTGAAGGATTTGCCGGGAGTGCGCTACACCATCGTCCGGGGGGCCCTGGATACCGCCGGTGTAACCGACCGGCTGCAGAGTCGTTCGAAGTACGGAACGAAAAGACCTAAGAAATAATTTGAGCTTTTTTCAATACCAAGATAATGCGTAAAAGAAAACCAAAGGAAAGAATCATCCAACCCGATCCGCGTTATAAGGATCCCATGGTAACCCAGTTTGTCAACAACCTGATGCTACGGGGGAAGAAGTCCGTGGCCTTTGCGGTATACTACGAAGCAATGGACCTGATCAAAGAACGGTCGGGTGGCGAAGATGAACACGCGATCTGGAAAAAAGCATTGAACAACGCCATGCCTCAGGTCGAGGTACGCTCCCGCCGGATCGGTGGTGCGACCTTTCAGATTCCTACCGAGATTCGCGCCAAGCGGAAAATCTCGATTGGAATGAAGTGGCTGATTCGTTTTGCCCGTAGCCGTAGTGGCAAGGGAATGGCCGAGAAACTAGCCGCCGAACTGATGGCCGCTAGCAAAGGCGAAGGTGCCGCTGTCAAGCGGAAGGAAGATACCCACAAGATGGCCGAATCCAACCGGGCCTTTGCCCACTTCCGGATTTGAGGCCCCAATAGATGAACATAACTAACTGAGAACCAAGCCCAAATTTGTATTAACTCAGCTAAACAGATTATATCTCTAAAGTCATGGCAAAAGATCTCAAATTTACGAGGAATATTGGAATTGCGGCGCACATTGACGCTGGCAAGACCACTACCACCGAGCGGATTCTTTACTACACGGGTTTGAGCCACAAGATTGGTGAAGTGCACGATGGAGCCGCTACGATGGACTGGATGGAGCAGGAACAGGAGCGTGGTATCACGATCACTTCCGCAGCCACCAAGACCGAGTGGAAATGGTTGGATCAACCCTACACGGTCAATATCATTGACACTCCGGGTCACGTCGACTTTACCGTAGAGGTCGAGCGTTCGCTCCGGGTATTGGACGGAACGGTAGCGCTGTTCTGTGCCGTATCGGGCGTTGAGCCCCAGTCGGAAACCGTCTGGCGTCAGGCCGATCGCTACAAAGTACCTCGGATTGGTTTTGTCAATAAAATGGACCGCACCGGGGCCGACTTTCTGAACGTAGTAAACGACGTTCGGGATAAGTTGGGGGCCAACGCCATTCCCCTGCAAATTCCCATCGGTGCTGAGGAAAATTTCCGCGGTGTCGTCGACCTGATGACCAACAAGGCCATCATCTGGGATGACGAAACGCAGGGCATGACTTTCAAAGAGATTCCGATCCCCGAGGATCTGGTTGATACCGTAGCGGAATACCGCGAAAAATTGGTGGAAGCCATCGCCGAATACGACGAGGCCCTCATGGAAAAAATCTTCGAGGATCACGATTCGATTACGGTTGAGGAAATGAGAGCGGCCATCCGCGCGGCAGTAATCGACATGTCGATTTGCCCGATGATGTGTGGCTCGGCCTTCAAAAACAAAGGGGTCCAGGCCCTTTTGGATGCCGTTTGTGCCTTCCTACCGTCGCCCGTAGACATCGAAGCCGTTGAGGGAATCAACCCCAAGACGGACGAGCCCGAAACGCGGAAGCCCGATGCTAGCGAACCCTTCGCCGCCCTGGCTTTCAAGATCGCTACCGATCCTTACGTAGGTCGTTTGGCTTTCTTCCGCGTGTACTCCGGTCACCTCGGTGCTGGTTCTTACGTGCTCAATACCCGCTCGGGCAACAAGGAGCGGATTTCGCGGATTTACCAGATGCACTCCAACAAGCAGAATCCCGTCTCCGAAGTGGAAGCGGGGGATATTGCGGCCGGAGTTGGTTTCAAGGACATCCGTACGGGTGACACCTTGTGTAACCTCGAAAATCCCATCGTATTGGAAAGCATGACTTTCCCCGATCCGGTAATTGGGGTAGCCGTCGAGCCAAAAACGCAGAAAGATCTAGACAAATTGGGAATGGCGCTGGCCAAATTGGCGGAGGAAGATCCCACTTTTCGCGTACGTTACGACGAGGACACCAACCAAACCGTGATCAGCGGAATGGGCGAATTGCACTTGGAAATCATCGTCGACCGCCTGCGTCGCGAGTTTAAGGTAGAATGTAACCAGGGTGAGCCCCAGGTGAATTATAAGGAAGCGCTGACCCGTCAGGTGGAGCACCGCGAGCGTCTGAAAAAGCAAACGGGGGGTTCCGGTTTGTTTGCCGACATGCAGTTTGAACTCGGCCCCGCCGACGAGGAATTCCTCGAAAGTGAAGACTTCAAGTCCGGCAAGGAGAAGTTGCAGTTTGTTTGGGACATCGTCGGGGGAGCCATCGACAAGAACTATGTCAAGCCCATTCGTGATGGCTTTACGGCCATGATGAGCAATGGCATCCTCGCTGGCTACTCGATTGACAGCATGAAGGTACGCGTATTTGATGGCGGAATGCACGCCGTGGATTCCAAGCCCATCGCCTTTGAGCTTTGTGCGAAGGAAGGTTTCAGATCGGCGGCCCACAAGGCCAAGCCCGTCCTGATGGAGCCCATCATGAAGCTGGAAATCGTGACGCCCGAAGAGTACGTAGGTTCCGTTATTGGTGACCTCAACCGTCGCCGGGGTATTCCCCAGGGACAAGAGGCCCGTTCCGGTGGTGCCGTAGCCATCAAGGGGGAGGTACCCCTCTCCGAGATGTTCGGATACGTAACTACCTTGCGTACCATTACTTCCGGTCGCGCTTCGTCGACCATGGAATTTGCCCGCTACGACGCGGCGCCCCGCGGTATTGCCGAAGAGGTGATTGCCAAAGCGCGTGGCGTAATCGTCATGGCTTTAGCTTTACTGTAAATAATTTGAAAACGGGGCCCTGATAAACGGTCCGGGTGCCCTTCTCCATTCGTTTTATAAACTTTTTTAAAAAGGGTCATGAATCAGAAAATTCGAATCAAGCTTCGCTCTTACGACCACAACCTGGTTGATAAGTCAACGGAGAAAATCGTAAAGACCGTCAAAAGTAGTGGTGCGGTCGTCTCTGGTCCGATTCCGCTGCCCACTGAAAAGAAGATTTTTACCGTGCTCCGTTCTCCGCACGTCAATAAAAAATCTCGTGAGCAGTTTCAGTTGCGGACCCACAAGAGATTGATTGAAATCTACACACCGACACAAAAGACGGTGGATGCACTCTCCAAATTGGAGCTGCCCAGCGGTGTAGATATTCAGGTGAAATTGACGTGATAAAGTAAAATTTGAAAAAACTTTGAGTGGAAAGTGCTTTTCCCTAGGATAAAGCACTCTTTGTTACAAAAACCTGGTTTACAGGTCTTTAGTAACAAAAAATGGAGCTGCGCAGCTGCGTTAAGTACGCTGTGTATCCCTCTAGTCCGCTCGTTTAAAATTTTTATATCGTGAACGGATTAATCGGTAAAAAAATCGGCATGACCAGTATCTACGATGATGCTGGAAACAATGTTGCTTGCACGGTAGTAGAAGCCGGTCCCTGCGTTGTTACCCAAGTCAAAACGGACGAAACCGATGGGTACAACGCCCTCCAACTTGGATTTGGTGATGCCAAAGTAAAAAACACTTCTAAGCCGCTCCTCGGCCATTTTGACAAAGCCCGTACCGCTCCTAAAAAACGGGTTGTAGAATTCCGTGATTTCGATATTATTGAAAAAGCTATCGGCGATGTTGTTACCGTCGGTGAAGTTTTTGAAACGGGTGACATCGTCAGCGCCGTTGGTACCTCCAAGGGAAAGGGTTTCCAAGGGGTCGTCAAAAGACACGGTTTTAGCGGTGTCAACGATGCGACCCACGGTCAGCACAACCGCCAGCGCGCTCCCGGTTCGATCGGAGCCGCTTCCTATCCCGCTAAGGTTTTCAAGGGGATGCGGATGGCCGGACGCACCGGTGGTAAGCGGGTCACGATCAAGAACCTCGAAGTCCTGCAAATCTTTCCCGAGCAGAACCTGCTCGTGGTCAAAGGAGCCATTCCCGGACACAAAGGATCATTAGTAATCATTGAAAAGTAGTACCGCAATGAAACTCGAAGTATATAATATTGAAGGGCAACAGACCGGCAGACAAGTAAACCTGCCCGCGGATATCTTTGAAGTTGAGCCCAATGAGCACGCCGTTTATCTGGCCGTGAAGCAGTACTTGGCTCACCAACGTCAGGGTACCCACAAATCGAAGGAAAGAGGAGAAATTGCTGGTTCTACCCGCAAGATCAAGCGCCAAAAGGGAACGGGTACGGCCCGTGCCGGTAGCCTCAAGAACCCCGTCTTCCGCGGTGGGGGACGTATTTTTGGTCCCCGCCCCCGGACGTACCGGATCAAGCTGAACAAGAAAGTACAGCGCCTGGCCCGCAAATCCGCCCTCTCCGCCAAGCTGAGTAGTGGCAACATCAAGGTGGTCGAGGATTTTACCTTCGATACGCCCAAAACCAAAGCTTATCAAGGCATCCTCCAGCAATTGGAGCTCAGTGAAGGTAAGACCTTGTTGGTGACGGGTGAGCTCGATCAAATGGTGCTCCTGTCGAGCCGCAACCTGCCCAAAGCGACGGTCACGCGCGCTCAGGACCTGAATACCTACTCGGTGATGGTCGCCAAAGATCTGATTATCTCCGAGGGAGCCTTGGAAAAAATTAAGAATTCATTTGCTCAATAGATAGCTCCGGCTATATAGACCTAAGAATCATGGCAAAGACAATTTTAATCAAGCCCATCATCACGGAAAAGGCGGAAAACCTGTCCGAAAACCTCGGCCGGTACAGCTTTGTGGTAGATCGGGCGGCCAATAAGATCGAAATTCGCAAGGCGGTGGAAGAACTCTACAACGTCACGGTGACTTCGGTCAACACCGCAGTGATGCCCGGGAAGGCCAAAGTGCGCAACACCCGTTCGGGATTACAGCGCGGTCGGGTATCGGCCTTCAAGAAAGCCGTCGTCAAATTGGCGGTTGGGGAAGAGATTGATTTCTTCGGAGATATCTAAGGCAAGTCCGGTGGCTGTGGACCGGAATTAGAAAATATATAAACTGTACTTACCATGCCAGTTAGAAAGTTTAACCCGATTACGCCGGGTACGAGATTTAGAGTCGGAAACTCCTTTGCGGAGGTTACAACGGATAGCCCCGAAAAGAGTCTCCTAGCGCCTCTGTCGAAAACGGGCGGTCGCAACCGCACGGGTAAGATGACGACGCGCAACCGCGGTGGCGGGCACAAGCGCCGTTACCGCATCATCGACTTTAAGCGCAATAAAGATGGCGTTCCCGCTACGGTAAAAACAATCGAATACGATCCCAACCGCACGGCCTTTATCGCTTTGCTGGTCTACGCGGATGGAGAGAAACGCTACATCATCGCCCCCGACGGCCTGAAGGCGGGCAGCACGGTGGTCTCGGGACCGGGTGCGGCGCCCGAAGTGGGCAACACCTTACTCCTGAGCGAAATCCCCCTGGGTTCTTCGGTGCACGCCATCGAGATGCAGCCCGGTAAAGGGGCGGCGTTGGCCAGAAGTGCGGGTACCTACGGCCAACTCATGGGCCGCGAAGGCAAGTACGCGATTGTCAAGCTGCCTTCGAGCGAAGTACGGCGGATTTTGTTGACCTGCCGCGCCACCATCGGCGTCACCTCCAATCCCGATCACGGTCTGGAAGTACAAGGTAAAGCGGGCCGCAGCCGTTGGGTCGGTCGCCGGCCCCGCGTAAGAGGGGTTGCGATGAACCCGGTCGATCACCCGATGGGTGGTGGTGAAGGGCGTGCCTCCGGCGGTCACCCGCGTTCGCGGACGGGCATCATGGCCAAGGGCCAGAAGACCCGGAATGCCAAGAAGTATTCCACCAAGCTGATCGTCTCGAAGCGCCGTACCAAATCTAAAAAGTAATTGAGTCTTAAATCAGAATAAGCCATGGCTAGATCCATCAAAAAAGGACCCTACGTTTTTCACAAGTTGCTCACCAAAGTGCAACGGGCCAAAGAATCGAAAAAGAAATCTGTGATCAAGACCTGGTCACGCGCTTCGATGATCATCCCCGACATGGTAGGGGAGACCATCGCGGTTCACAACGGCAAAACCTTTGTTCCCGTTTTCATCACGGAGAACATGGTGGGGCACAAACTGGGAGAATTTTCCCCGACCCGGAGCTTTAGAGGTCACGGTGGTAATCGGAAATAAACGTTAAAAATCAAATACTGAAATGGAAGCAGTAGCTAAACTCAAGAAATGTCCAATGTCCGCTCGCAAGATGCGTTTGGTCGTTGACAATATCCGGGGCAAAAACGTTGACGAAGCCCTCAATCTGCTGAAGTATACGAAGAAAGAAGCCGCTACGTGGCTGGAGAAGTTGGTCTTGTCCGCCATTTCTAACTGGGAGTACAAAAACGGGATGGCCGTTAGCGCCGACGAGTACGATTTGTACATCAAGACTGCTTTCGTTGACGAGGGGATGACCCTCAAGCGTTTTCGCCCCGCCCCCCACGGTCGGGCCCACCGGATTCGCAAGCGGACCAACCACGTCACCCTGGTGGTCGCCAATCGCGTTCCCCTGGAAAGCGAGGAAATCGAAGCTGAGGTAGAGGAAGCGGAAGTTAGCACGGAAGAATAAATTTAAATTAAAATCAATACACCGCATTACAATGGGTCAGAAGACAAATCCAATAGGTAATCGTTTAGGAATTATTCGCGGTTGGGAGTCCAACTGGTTTGGTGGTAAAGACTTTGCCCAGAAAGTGGTCGAAGACGAAAATATCCGCACCTACCTCAAGGCCCGGATCCCCAAGGGTGGCATTGCCCGTACGATTATCGAACGCACCTTGAAGCGCATTACCCTCACCATCCACACCTCCCGCCCCGGTATCATCATCGGCAAGGGCGGATCGGAGGTCGATCGCATCCGGGAAGAGTTGAAGAAGCTGACGGGGAAGGATGTACAGATCAACATCGTGGAAATCCGTAAGCCCGAATTGGATGCGGCGATCGTGGGCGAGTCCATCGCCAAGCAGATCGAGGCGCGGATCAACTACCGCCGGGCCATCAAGATGTCCATCCAGTCGACGATGCGGGTGGGTGCTGAAGGCATCAAAGTCCGGATTTCGGGTCGTTTGAACGGAGCGGAAATGGCGCGTTCGGAAGAGTACAAGGATGGCCGTACGCCCCTGCACACCTTCCGGGCCGACATCGACTACGCCCTCACCGAAGCCCAGACCGTTTACGGTAAGATTGGCGTCAAGGTGTGGATTTGTAAAGGGGAAGTCCTGGGCAAGCGCGACCTGTCGCCCAACGTCGGTCTGAAGTCCAAAGATGGTAAGGATTCGCGCGATCGGAAGCGTGGTGGTGGCCGCAATATGAGACGGCGTTAAGTTAGAAAAATAGAAAAAAAACACGTACCTTTGCCCTGCTTTTTTGGAAAGCATTTAATCGTAAAGGTCGCGTTCTCAAAATCGCTAAAATACAGCTCGAAATGTTACAGCCAAAAAGAACGAAATATCGCAAACAGCAGAAGGGTAGAAATCGAGGCTTGGCCTACAAAGGAAGCAAAGTATCCTTTGGTTCTTTTGGCCTCAAATCGCTGGAACACGCCTTTATCACCAACCGGCAAATCGAGTCGGCACGGATCGCGATGACCCGTCACATGAAACGGGAAGGAAACGTTTGGATTCGCATTTTTCCCGACAAGCCAATTACCTCCAAGCCCGCCGAAGTACGGATGGGTAAGGGGAAAGGGGCCCTCGATCACTACGTAGCCGTCATCAAGCCCGGCCGGATCATGTTTGAGCTGGATGGGGTACCCATCGAGACGGCCCAGGAGGCCCTGCGTTTGGCGGCTCAGAAGCTGCCGGTAGCGACCAAGTTTGTGGTTCGCCCCGATTTTTAATCAAAACCATATTGCCCATTTTCAACTACCTTAATAATGGCAACGAAAAAATTTGTAGAACTTCAGGAGATGACGGACGCCGACTTGGCGAGTGAGCTGCAAGAGACGCAGACCCAACAGCAGAAGCTGAAGTTTGATCACGCGATCAAGGGACTCGAAAACCCACAGTTGATCAAGGAAATCCGTCGGGACATTGCCCGTCTACAAACGGAACTCCGTCGCCGGGAATTGGCGCAGATGGATGAAACCCAATTGGCAAATCGTTCTAAAATTCGCGCGCGTAGAAGCCGCAAGTAATGTCTAATAATATGGCTGACATCAAATTCAAAAAGCAACGAATCGGCGTAGTGGCCAGCACGAGTATGGACAAGTCCATCACCGTAGTGATCGAGCGTAAGCTGCGTCACCCCATCTACGGGAAGTACGTCAAGAAGACCAAGAAGTTTATGGCCCACGACGAAAACAACGACAGTCGGGTGGGGGATACGGTCCGGATCACGGAGAGCCGGCCGCTCAGCAAGCGCAAGCGCTGGCGCTTGGTAGAGATTATCGAAAGAGCGAAGTAATTATCGGGTGGCACCACACCCCGGCGAAGGGGCATTAGCTGACCCAAAAATATAGTAGTATCATGATTCAGCAAGAAAGCAGATTAAAAGTTGCCGACAATAGCGGAGCCAAAGAAGTGCTTTGCATTCGCGTCCTGGGAGGTTCGGGCCGTCGTTACGCCTCCATTGGCGACCAAATTGTGGTAACCGTTAAGGAAGCAACTCCGGGTGGGGTGAAGAAAGGAACGGTCTCCAAGGCCGTAGTGGTTCGCACCAAGAAGGAGATCCGCCGCAAAGATGGCACCTACATTCGCTTCGACGACAATGCCGTAGTCTTGCTCAATGCCGGTGGAGAACCCCGGGGAACCCGGATTTTCGGGCCCGTAGCGCGCGAATTGCGGGACAAAGATTACATGAGAATCGTTTCCTTGGCCCCGGAGGTATTGTAAATCCAGGAAAAAACCATCATCATGGCTTTTAAAAGAAAAGAAACGCAAAAGCGATTTGCTCCCAAGCTCAAGATCAAAAAAGGGGATCGGGTAGCGGTTATCTCCGGTGCCAGCAAAGGCCGCCAGGGCGAAGTGCTCGAAGTTTTTCCCAAGACCAATCGGGTGATCGTCGAGGAGGTAAATATCGTGAAGAAGCACGAAAAGCCCACCCAGGATAACCCCGGTGGAATTGTAGAGCAACCCGCTCCGATTCACATTTCCAACCTGATGTTGATCGACCCCAAGACCGGCACCCCCACGCGCGTTGGTCGCCGTGAGGTAGACGGGAAGCAGGTCCGTTATTCTAAGAAATCTGGTGAAATTATCAACTAATGAGTTACCAACCAAGATTACAGACAAAATACCGCGAAGAGGTAGTGCCCCAGTTGATGGAGCAGTTTCAGTACAAATCCATCATGGAGGTTCCCCGCATCGAAAAGATTTCGATCAACCAGGGAGTCGGTGGTGCTACTGCCGACAAGAAGTTGGTGGATACGGCCCTGTCGGAGACGTCCATGATCGCTGGACAAAAAGCAGTGCCCACCAAGGCAAAGAAGTCGGTTTCGAACTTTAAGCTGCGGGAAGGTATGACCGTGGGGGTACGCGTGACGCTGCGCCGCGAGCGGATGTTCGAATTTCTGGATCGTCTGATTGCAGTGGCCCTGCCCCGGGTACGGGATTTCCGCGGCATCAACGACAAGAGCTTCGACGGTCGGGGCAATTATTCGATGGGCATCAAGGAGCACATCATCTTTCCCGAGATCGACCTCGACAAGATTTCCCGAATCACTGGTCTGGACATTTCTTTTGTGACTTCGGCCAAAACCGATGCCGAGGCCCTGGCGCTGCTCAAAGCAATGGGCATGCCCTTCAAAAATCAGAAAAAATAATTTTAACCCATATTCACGATGGCTAAGAAATCAATTATCGCCCGCGAGAAGAAAAGAAAGAAACTGGTCGAGAAGTACGCCGAAAAGCGCGCCCAACTCAGGAAGGAAGGCCGCTGGGATGAGCTGGACAAGTTGCCGCGCAACGCCTCCCCCGTCCGCTTGCACAACCGCTGCATGCTCACCGGTCGCCCCAAGGGCTCCCTGCGGAAGTTTGGCAGCTCCCGGGGTACCTTTCGCGAAATGGCTTTGGCCGGCAAGATTCCCGGCGTCACCAAGGCGAGCTGGTAATTACTAAAAGTAAAAAAATCATTCAATGGCAGTTACAGATCCGATTGCAGACTACCTGACCCGAATCCGAAATGCCCAACAGGCGGGCCACCGGATCGTGGAGATTCCTGCATCCAAGATGAAAAAGGCGATCACCTCCATCCTTTACGATCAGGGCTATATCCTGAAGTACATGTTTGACGACGAGGCGGGTAAGCAAGGCCTGATCAAGATCGCTTTGAAGTACGACACCAACAAGCGTCCCATCATCCGCAAGCTGG
>ERZ1740065.154-NODE-154-length-31584-cov-5.798598_pt1 | contig 31584 bp, 31 predicted proteins | sample MGYA00581738_ERZ1740065 | MGnify/ENA primary metagenome ERZ1740065 (study PRJEB43018, sample SAMN04849749) | marine metagenome | isolation source: floating plastic debris | place: Pacific Ocean | collected 2008-09-01 | study: EMG produced TPA metagenomics assembly...
TCACGAAGCTGGGGTGGCCAGTGGCGCAACCCAGGTTCACCAGACGACCCTTGGCGAGGATCAGCAAGTTCTTGCCGCCGGGAAGCGTCACCATGTCGGTGCCTTCCTTGATCTCCTTCCACTCGTAATTGTCGAGCGCGGAGATTTGAATCTCGCTGTCAAAGTGGCCGATATTGCACACGATCGCCATGTTTTTCATGTTCTTCATGTGCTCGCCGGTGATGACGTCTTCATTGCCGGTGGCGGTGACGAAGATGTCAGCGCGGTTGCACGCTTCTTCCATGGAGACGACTTCGTAGCCGTCCATAGCCGCCTGCAGAGCGCAGATCGGGTCGATCTCAGTGACCATCACGCGGGCCCCGCCGTCCCTCAAGGAAGCGGCAGAGCCTTTGCCCACATCGCCATAGCCAGCAACACAAGCGACCTTGCCGGCCAGCATCACATCCGTGGCGCGGCGGATCGCGTCGACCAGCGATTCCTTGCATCCGTAGAGGTTGTCGAATTTCGATTTGGTGACGCTGTCGTTTACGTTGATCGCCGGGAACGGGAGCTTGCCCTGCTTGGCGATCTGGTAGAGGCGCATGACGCCCGTGGTGGTCTCTTCCGAAACGCCTTTGATGTTCTGAACGCTCTTGGTGAGGTATCCCGGCTTCTCAGCGACATAGGCTTTAAGCGCGCGCTGAAACTCGATTTCCTCTGCGTTGGCGGGCGGCGGCATTTCCTCACCCGCTTCGAGACGTGCGCCCCACAGCGCAAACATGGTGGCGTCGCCGCCATCGTCCAGGATGATGTTGCTAGTGAGATCGGGATCGGCATCGGTCGACCAGTCGAAGATGCGGCCCACATAGTCCCAGTAATCCGCCAGCGTTTCGCCCTTGATGGCGAAAACCGGAATACCTTGCGCGGCAATCGCGGCGGCGGCGTGGTCTTGCGTCGAGAAGATGTTGCAGGTCGCCCAGCGTACATCCGCGCCCAACGCCACCAGCGTCTCGATCAGAACCGCGGTCTGGATCGTCATGTGCAGCGAGCCGGTGATGCGCGCGCCTTTCAAAGGCTGCGAGGCGCCATACTCATCGCGCAGCGCCATCAGGCCCGGCATTTCGGTTTCGGCGATCGCGATCTCGTCGCGGCCAAACTGAGCGAGCGCAATATCCTTGATGATGTATTCGTGACTGAGGGCGGCGGTGGCCATAATCTGTCTCCGTAAACTCTTTTGCGCGCCCTAGCGGCGCACCTCGGATGAGGCAAATATAAAGTTATCTTTATATCTGTAATTGTTGCCGCCTACGCAAAGGCGACTATATCCGCACAAAACCGACCCCGAGAGGAAAAGGATATTACGTCATGACGATTTCCGTAGGCGACACGCTTCCCGATGTGACCATGGTAAAGGCCACCGCCGAAGGGCCACAACCTGTCCAATCCGGCGAATTTTTTGCTGGCAAAAAGGTTGCGCTGTTTTCGGTGCCAGGCGCGTTTACTCCGACATGTTCCGCGAAACACCTTCCCGGCTTCGTCGAGAAGGCTGGCGAACTGAAGGAGAAAGGCGTTGACGAAATTGTCGGGACGGCAGTGAACGACGCCTTTGTCATGGGTGCGTGGAACAGCGCAGCGGGTTCACAAGACATTACGATGCTCGCCGATGGCAACGCCCACTTCGTCGAAGCGGTTGGCCTCACCATGGACGGATCAGGCTTTGGCATGGGCACACGCGGTCAGCGCTTCTCGATGGTTGTGAACGACGGGGTCGTTGAGCAACTCAACGTCGAGGCGCCCGGCGATTTCAAGGTCTCGAGCGCGGAGCATATGCTCGATCAGCTTTGATGATCCCGGACGGGCCTGCCCTGCGCAGTTTGTCTCCGGTCTAACCGAGAGGCGGAGCGCCAAAGGCGACCCAGACGGCCAGACCCGCCGACATCCCCGCAGCGAGAAGAAAGCGGCCCAAGGACGCTGGCTCGTTCTCGTCGACGGCGTCGTTGATGATCTTTCGACCTGAGATCATCGGGCTCACCAGATCGTTGTGTTTGGCTGCCGCGTAAAACACAATCGCGCTTAAGTGCAGCGCGACCATGACGATGACCACCCAATAGAACCATTCATGCCACTGGGTCAGCGCATCGGCTGTTGCCACACCAACAAGAGCGTTAAGCGGCCCGGTCGCGCCATCATACGGGTCGCCAGCAAACAGACCGGTGCCGACCTGAACCAGCATAAAGCCGAGCAAGGCCAGAACGCTCAGCGCGCCGATCGGGTTGTGGCCAATCGTTTGCGCGGCTGAGCCCGCCTTGCCAGTGAGATAGGCCAGCACCGTTAGGGGGTCTTTCACAAACGATCCAAAGCGCGCGGTCTTTGTGCCAATGAATCCCCAGATGATGCGGAAAACCAGCAAACCGAAAAGCGCAACACCAAAACGCTTGTGCAAACCCCATTGCGAATTCTCGGCGGTCCACCACAAGCCAGGCACCAGAAACGCAAAGCTCCAATGGCACACACGCAAAGGAAGATCCCAGACACGAATGCTGGGATCGCTCAACAAAGGGGATCGCGGCGCCGTCGCCACCCGATCAATCGGTGTCGAGCCGGAACGTATCATGGCAGTTCTTGCAAGACCCGCCAATGGCTCCGACCTGATCGCCAACCGCTGCGGCGTCGCCTCCCTCTGCGATGGTGATCATCTCGGCTGTCGCATCCGCCAAACGCTTATGGGCCTCAGTGAATTTCTCGGGATCGTCCCAAATGTTGGAAAGCGCCTCTGTGTCGAAACCATCATCGACAGAGGTGCCTTCGGGAAATTGGCTTTCGAGCTTCAACGCTGTTGCGTTCATTTCGGTCGCAGCCGTGGCGATCACCGTCATATCGGGGCTGCCGCCTTCGAGTTGGGTCCGAATGGCCTTGAAGGACTTGCCAAGCGATTTGAAATTGGCCTGGCGCTCATCAATAACAGCGGGCTCAGGTCCAGCCACGCTCGCCGCCTCATCCCCGGCGGGTTCTTCACCACAGCCGGCCAAGCCAACAGATATTGCAATCAGGGCTGCCCCTGAAATCAGTCTTGTACACGCCATCACCCAACTCCTGCTCTCTAGTGGGTCACATCCGTTCGGCGCATCCCGTTCACCGACATCCAAAAGACTAACGCCCCCTGCAGGAGTTCCGCAAGGGGCGTCAGAGAATTTGGCTCGCTTGATCAAACCAGGGGGGTTTAATAGCCCATCAGGCTCATCACTTCCTTGCGGCTGCGATGGTCGTCGAGGAAACAACCCATCATCCGGCTGGTCACCATCTTGACATCGGGCACCTTCACACCCCGGCCGGTCATACAGCCATGCGCGGCTTCGATCACAACAGCGACACCACGCGGTTCGAGGTGCTCCCAGATGCAGTCGGCAACCTCCGCGGTAAGGCGCTCTTGCACCTGAAGTCGGTTGGCATAGCCGTGCAGAACACGCGCAAGCTTCGACACGCCGACAATCTTTTTATCGGGGAGATAGGCGATATGCGCGACGCCGGTGATCGGCACCATGTGGTGTTCGCAATGCGAATTGAACGTGATGTCTCGGAGCATCACGAGCTCTTCGTAGCCGCCGACCTCTTCAAACTGCCGGGTGAGGTGAACGGATGGGTCTTCCTGGTTGCCCTGACAAAACTCAAGCCACGCGCGGCCTACGCGTTTGGGCGTGTCGACAAGGCCTTCGCGGGTCGGATCATCGCCCGCCCACCGGATCAGCGTGCGCACCGCTTCCTGAACGTCCTCTGGCACATCCGGTTTGTTCATGGGGTTATCAGGATCAAACTCGTGTTGGTCTTGGATATAGTTCATCTGCCTTGGTCTTTCTTCGCATCAGAGCGGACCTGCGGCGCGGTCCATCTCAGTGGTCGCCGTTAAAAAAATAATAATAATTGCTTAAGCTTTGTGAGATTACATCCCCTTATGTGCGCGATCGTGACGCGCGCATCCCGGATTGTCGCAGAGTAGAAGTGGGAAACGGAACGGACAGCGCACACCTCGGCTTCGCCCCGCTCTCACCGCGTTGCGAATCAGAGAGCTCGACAGGCCTTCGACCAAACCAAAAAAGGGATCACCCTTTGAGGGCGATCCCTTTTTTGGCGCGCCAGGAAGGATTCGAACCTCCGGCCGCCTGATTCGTAGTCAGGTACTCTATCCAGCTGAGCTACTGGCGCGCGTGAGCGGCGGCACATAAGGGCGCATCGCGGGCTTGGCAACACCTGATTGCGCCTAGATGCGCGAATCACGACAGCGCCGCGCTCACTTCGCAGCCTAGCCGGGAAACAGCCGTATCGCCAGGTCCTCGTCGAGCGGTGGTTTGGCAAGGGAATCGATTTGTGAAGGGGTAAACCAATCGATCGCCTCTCCCTCTAACGCGCGCGCAACGCCGTCCCATCGTTCAATTTTGTAAAGCAATATGACAATGGGCAAAACTGAGCCTGGTAGCCCGGAATCTGCGAAGAACAGCTCTTCGCAAGCATCCGGAAGAACCCTTATGCCAAGCTCTTCGTGAAGCTCCCGGCACAAAGCTTCCCTAGGAGTTTCATACGGTTCGACCTTCCCACCGGGAAATTCCCATAGGCCGCCATGGTGCTTTCCCAAAGGCCGACAGTGCATCAACCAAAGTCCATCGCCGCGCACCAGGGCTCCGGCAACCACCAGGAGGGTCTGCGAATTCATGTCGGTTTTTTTTCCAACTCTGAGGGTCGTCTCAACCCTTTGTTAAAACTCTGATCCGATTTTCAAACAGTCAGCAACTTAGCAGACGGGTGTACCTATGGTTTTGACGAAATTCCTAAAGCACATTGGAAGCGACAGCCAAGGCGCAACCGCAGTTGAGTACGGACTGATTGTAAGTCTCGTCGTCATTGCGATGCTTGGAGCTTTGCAGGCAGTTGCCAACGCAAACTCCAATCAGTGGAGTGCCGTCGAGACGAAAGCAACGGATGCAATGTCGGGAAATTAAGCTTTTCGAAAGTCCGCGAATTAGGAATTTCTCAAGAGCTACCCCGTATCGCATCCAAAGTCTGTTCTAATTATCGGACGGGCACGGGTACCGAAGACCAAACCAGGAGACTAGAAATGAAGTTCATCAACAAGCTGGCTCGCGACGAGCAGGGCGCCACCGCCATCGAGTATGGCCTTATCGCTGCTCTGATCGCCGTTGCTGCGATCACCGCCATGCAGAGCCTCGGCAACTCGCTCGACGAGACTTTCTCGGGCGTTGCTTCCACTCTGGACGCCAACCAGGCTCCGTCGTAAGTCGCAAACGCGATTTTTCGACTGCGAAAAACGAAAGCGGCGGGGATCATCCCCGCCGCTTTTTGTTTGTGCCAACGAAAAATTTAGACGCCTGCGCGCACCCAATCACTGCGCGCGCACAACCAGCTTCATCTTTTGTCCGGCGCGCAGCTCGTCGCTTGATCCCAAGGCGTTAAGCACTCTGAAGCGAGCTTCCTGATTGTCGCTATACGCCATGCGCCGGGCCAGGGCGCTGATCGTGTCGCCGCGCTGGACTGTCACAACATCAATCCGCTTGGGGACAACGGCGTTGGCTTCCGATGTGGAAATGCGCCGCATCGACTGGAACATCGGGTTGAACGTCGCTGCCCGTCCCGCCGGCGCTATGGCCGCGAAATGATACGCGCGATCGCGGGTAAACTCATACGCGAAGACCACAATATCCACCTGACTGTTGCCGTTGCGCGCGCGCGCCGTGCCATAAGCGGCGGTGAGGCCGTTCACACTGGTGCGGCGGATCTCTTGCGGGGCGAGCGTGCTGTTTTCGCCTCCCAGCGCGCGGAATTGCTGGCGGATATACGTGTCCAGATCACCCGAATACGGCGCCATGGTCATCTGCGCCTGCCCGCCCTGGCCATTGATACTGACCGCGCGTGAGGAATTGACCATGTAGAAACCCTGCGGCGCCGTGAAGGACAAGCGCAAGTCGGGATGGATGAAGCGGCTTCCCTCAATCAGGCCTTGCTTTGGGTCATCACCATAAAGGAGCCCGTCAATCCGAGTCAGAAACGTGTCGCGGTAGATCGCGCCTGTTCCCAGGCCTTGCGCCTTGGTCAACGCGGTTTGCACTCGGCTGGCAGGATCGGGATGGGTTGAAGCCCATTCCGGAACGCTCGCGTTGCGCCCCTGCACGCGCGCGTCGAGCGAGTTCTGCGCCGCTAGGCTGGAAAGAACCGTTCCCATCGCCCGCGGATCGTATCCTGCGCGGGTAAGATAGGTGATCCCAAGTTGATCAGCCTCCAGCTCTTGCGAGCGCGAGAAGCGGAGCGTCAGAAGCTGCGAACCCTGAGTAAAAAGTCGACTGGCCGCGTTTCCGACCGCGCTATCGCCCAACAAAACCGAGCTTGCGATGGCGCCCAACAGCCCTAAGCCCTGATTGCGCTGCGCAGCCTGTTGGCGGCGCTGCGAGTGACGCGCGGCAACGTGACCCACCTCATGGCCCATAACCGCGGCCAGCTCGGCTTCGTTGTTCATCAGCGTCACCAGCTGCCGCGTCGTGTAAACATAGCCGCCCGGCACCGCGAAGGCGTTGTGCACGGGAGAGTTAAGAAGGCTCACCGTAAAACTGTCGCGCGCGCCGCCCAATCCGGAATGGACCGCGACATTGCGGGTCACAAGCTCCACGTAGTCCGCCTGAGGGCCACGCATCGCTCCGCCAAATTCGGCCAGCAATTGCGGGTGATACTCCGCTCCTTGCTTGGCTTCGTCCGGGGTGATCGGCGTGGACGCGGACGGGATCGAGCCGCCGCCTCCCATGCATCCGCTCAGACCCAAAACAAGCGGCGCCGCTCCCGTGATCCAAAGAGCCCGGCCTTTCGTCGGCATGGTTGTCTCTCCCTTGCGCTTTCAAATACGCTTGTTCTGGATGATACCGGCAAGTCGCCGCTGGCGGCAAGAGCCGCAGCGATCTCCCAGGACAAGAAAGCGGTGATCCGCGCTCAGCCAGCCATCTGCAAGAAGCGCTCTTCGCGCATGCGCATCAGCTCCTCGCTTGTCTTTTTCGAAAGAGCGTCAAGCTCTTCGCCAAGCGCGCGGCCAAGCGCAACGCTTGCCCCGTCAGGATCGCGATGCGCGCCGCCCACGGGTTCCTTTACGATACGGTCAATCACCTTGAGCCGCTTGAGATGCTGCGCGGTCACCTTCATCGCTTCGGCCGCTTCAGGAGCTTTTTCAGAGGTTCGCCACAAGATCGACGCGCAGCCTTCCGGTGAGATCACCGAATAGACCGCGTGCTCCATCATCAGCACACGCTCCGCGCTCGCCAGAGCCACAGCGCCGCCCGATCCGCCTTCACCGACAATCACCGCAACCATGGGAACCGGCAAAGCCAAACACGCCTCGGTAGACCGGGCAATGGCCTCGGCCTGCCCCCGCTCTTCAGCCTCAATCCCCGGAAACGCGCCCGATGTGTCGACCAGCGTCACGACCGGCAAACCGAATCGCCCCGCCATTTCCATCAAGCGGATGGCCTTGCGGTAGCCCTCCGGCTTTCCCATGCCGAAATTGTGTTGGATGCGGCTTTGCGTATCGTTGCCCTTTTCGTGGCCGATCAGCATCACCCGCCGGCCATTCAGCCGCGCGAACCCTCCCATGATCGCCAAGTCATCGCCAAAGTATCTGTCGCCCCCCAAAGGTATAAATTCTTCAAAGGCGTGAGCGACATAGTCGCGAAAATGCGGACGCGCGGGATGCCGGGCAACTTGCGTCTTCTGCCACGGGGTGAGCGAAGCGTATGTGCTTGCCAGAAGCTCAGCGCTTTTGCCTTCGAGACGCTTGATCTCGGCGGCGACATCGACGTTGTGATCGGCGTCAACTCCGCGCAGCTCGGAAATGCGCTCTTCGAGGTTGGCGACCGGCTTCTCGAATTCGAGATAGGAAATCATGCCAGCCGCGCTAGTCCTGTTGCGTTCGGGTCGCAAGGGGATGGCGCGAATTGACCAGCGCAACCAGCCGCGCTGCGTCCACATGGGTGTAAATCTGCGTGGTCGCGATGTCCGCATGACCCAGCAATGTCTGGAGCATACGCAGGTCCGCCCCACCCTCCAGCAAATGGGTAGCAAAAGCGTGGCGCAAAACGTGGGGGCTCATGCCGGACGGGGCGAGCCCCGCCCGCACCGTCAACTCTTTCAGCGCCTGATACAGCCGCACTCGGGTGAGATGCTGAGACCCTCCGGGCTTCTTGGGCCGGGAGGGAAAAAGAAAGGATGATGCGGGTTCTGCGGGGCGCACTTCAAGCCATCGCGACAACGCGTCGCGCGCCCGATCGCTGATTGGAACCATTCGGCTTACACCACCCTTGCCTTTGATTGTCATCAAAGGCGCGTCGCGCGGCAAGGCCACCATCGGAAGCGCAACCAACTCGCTTGCGCGCAAACCCGATCCATAGAGCAGCTCGAGCAGCGCGAGCAACCGAACCGCCGCAGGGCGATCTGAGGCGGCTTCCAGCTCCGCACGGGCGAACAGCGCATCGATCGCGTCGTGGCTAAGCACTTTGGGCAAGGGACGGCGCGTGCGCGGATTTGGCAAGGCGCCCGAAGGATCATCGTCGCGCCATCCTTCATCGACGGCAAAGCCGAAATACTGCCGTAGGGCAGAGGCTTTTCGGGCCACGGTGGAGGGCGCCAGATCCGCCCACTTTGCGGCGAGCTTCGCGACGTCGGTGCGGGCGACCCGCGCCAAATCGCCGATCAGCGTTTCAGCGCCCTCAAGATCGCGCGTGTAAGCGGCCAGCGTGTTGGGCGCCGCGCCGCGCTGCGCGCTCAGCATATCCAAAAACGCCTGGGTCGAAGCGGACATCGTGCCGTTCAACCTCAGGCCCGCGCCACCGCCTCCGCGGCGATCATGCGCGCGTGCGCCTCAAGCCCGACCTCGGCCAAAGCCGCGGTGACGTGGTAGAGATGCAACGGCGTCATCTGAGACCAGTCGTTGCCCTGCATTCCCAACCCGGCGAGCATGGCCACCATCGCAGCGTTCTTAACTTCCGCCGCGCGGCGGATCATGCGCACCCAGCGCGTGTCTCGGTTAAGGCCAAGCGACAGCCGACCGTCAAATGCGCCCCGGTCCGCAGCACCAAGGCGCTCAAGCCCTGCCAATCCGGCGATCAGGAATTGCGACTTGCGGCTTTCTTCGCTTGTGTCGTTATCGGCAAACGCGTCCAGACCCGCTTGCCCGACAACACCGCCCGCCGGATCCGCCAGCGTCAACAAAGCCCAACCCAAGCTCCCTTCCGCAGCAACCCGTTTCCAAGCCAGCGCGTCGCGATCCAACCCGGCCGCCAGCATCGAAACGATCAGTTCATCGGCGCGCGCTGAAAGAGCCTGCTCGACCGGAATCCGCGCCGCAGCGTAAGCTGTGAGGACTTTGGCCCAATACGCCTCATCCGTCGTCTCGTCGGTCCAAAGCGTTTCCATCGCCTCAACACGTTCCGCAGGGCTGGGCGCCAGATACGCGGTGCGCAGATACAGGGCCCGGTCACCCATGGCCCCGCCAACCGCCGTTTCGCGGTAGATTTCGCTGTAAAGATCAACCAAGGCCTGAGCGGAGAAGATGCCCTCCTCCGCTGCCCGCGCCGCGTGCCTCGCCCTCTGGGTCAGCGGCAGCATCGCCGCGCTGGCGCCCGCGCGATCGTAATACGCGCCCAAATCTTGCAAGAGCGGAGCTGGAACCGGCTCTCCGACGGCGCTCGCAAACGCAAAACGCCAAGGATTGAGCTGGTCCACGCCCTCCCATTCGATTGAGACCGCGCGTCGGCCGCGCCCCGCCGCACCAGCAAAGCGCCGCGCCAGGAGGATGTCTATCGCAGGCGCAATCTCTTCGTTAAGCGCGGCGTCGAGCTGCGACCCAGCCAAGGCGCTTTCCCCCGCATAGGCGTTGCAAATCGCGGTGATGATCGTCCACTGGGCGGCGCGTTCTCCATCGCCTTGTGGCGCGCCGCGCAAGCGAACAAAGGGGCAAACGCCCACTGGATCCGCCTCGGCGATGAAAGCCGTCAGCGCCTCTTCGGCAAGCGCCTCAGACCAATTGCCCGTGTCAACATCCTGAATCAGCGCGCGCGCGACCGCGTATTCGCCTATCCGATTGAGCGCTCCAGCCCGCAGCGCGGCAAACTCAACCGGGTCCATCCCATTCGGCGCTTCCAAACGACTGGCCAGCGCGCGACGCAGGAGGATATGCCCCCAGCGGGACACCAGCGGCGTCGCGGTGCCAGATAACGCCGCCCGCACAAGGCTTGGCGACTGCTTGCCCACGCTGGCTACTGGGAAACCTCCTTCGCGCGGAGCAATCAGGCCGACTCGCGCCAGCGATCGCCGGGCTGCGGGTGGGATGTCGTATTGCGGTTTCAGACCGAACAGGTCGTCGAGCTCATCCGTGGTGAGCTGTTCGAGCTCTTCAACCGTCGGCAAATCGCGCAACTCTTCGTCGGACAGCTCGGAAACCGGCGGAAGCGTGATCGGCCCTGGCGCCGGAGCGCTTCCCGGATCGAGTGGAGCGGCCGGCGCAGCGGGCACAGGAGCGACGGGCGCCACCGTCGGGAGCGGGGTCGGAGCAGGGGGCGGCGTCGGGGTCGGAGCAGGATCGTCAAACCCCGGCGGCAGCAGCGATTCCGGCGTGCGCTGAGCGAACACAAGCCCACTTGCCAGCGCGCCAGTCACAGCTCCCGCAAGCCCCAAAGAAAACCAAACGCGTCGCTTAGAGAAAGGATTGACCAATGGTGTCATGGTGCCCCTTTCGCGTCGGGTAAAGCCACCGGTTGTGCAATCGCGCGGATTGGCTCTTCCCCGCCGTCAAACCAGGCGAGAAGAAGCGCCAACGTAATCGCTACGCTTGCCAAGACCACCAGTCTGCGGGGGCCGTTCGCGCTTGCGAACAGCCCCGTGAACGCAGGCGAGCGCGGCTTGGCGGGTTTGAAGAGGCCTTCGTGCATGTTGCGCGCGCTCTACCCCATCTATAGGCGTCAATTCAATGACAGACGCAAAGCTCCCCCAAGCGGCGCCAGAGACGGTCTCGCAGACCGATGACACCGCATCCGAGCCATCGCCAAGCGCCGCTCATGCCGATCGGCCAGTGGTGTTGGTTGGCTTGATGGGCGCCGGCAAGTCGACGGTCGGGCGACGTCTGGCCAGTATGATGCATCGCGCATTCGTCGATGCAGACGACGCTATCGAGGACGCCGCCCAACGCTCCATCGCTGAGATTTTCGAAGAGTTTGGAGAGGCCTATTTTCGGGACGGCGAACGCCGCGTAATCGCTCGCCTCATGGACGAAGCCGGTGCGGTCATCGCAACCGGTGGCGGGGCCTTTATCGACCCGGAAACGCGCGCGTTGATCCTGCAACGCGGCATCGCGGTGTGGATTGACTGCGATATTGACACTCTGGTTGAGCGCACGTCTCGTCGCGATCACCGACCCTTGCTCAAAACGGGAGATCCACGCGAAATCCTGACCCGGCTTCTCAAAGAACGACGTCCCGCCTACGCGCAGGCGCATATCCGTGTGGCCAGCGACGACCGCCCTCACGCCGACACCGCTCAGGCCATATTGCGCGCGATCGAGGAATGGAGATCATGAGCGGGATCAGCGCGATACGCGTGGAGCTATCCGGGCGCAGCTACGACGTCATGGTCGGGCAAGGCCTGATAGCTCAAGTGGCAAGCCTTGCAGAAGAGGCCTTGCGCAAACCCACCGTTCCGGTTGTTGCTGACGCGCGCGCCTGGGAGCATCACGGTGCGGCGCTAAGCGCCGGATTGCGCGCGGCCGACAAGGAAATCGCGCTCTACACGGTGGAACCGGGTGAAGGATCAAAGAGCTGGAGCAGCCTTGAGAGTCTGACCGACTGGATGCTCGACCAAGGCGTCGAGCGCGGCGACCAAGTGATCGCCTTTGGCGGCGGCGTGGTGGGCGACCTTACCGGATTTGCGTGTTCGATCCTGAAGCGCGGTTGCGGCTTTATCCAAATCCCGACGACCTTGCTCGCGCAGGTTGACAGTTCGGTTGGCGGAAAGACTGCGATCAACACAAGTCGCGGCAAGAACCTGATCGGCGCGTTTCATCAGCCTTCTTTGGTGCTGGCGGACACCGATACACTCGCCAGCTTGCCTGTGCGCGAGATGCAGGCGGGCTTTGCCGAAGTGCTCAAATACGGAATTCTGGGAGACGCTGAGTTTTTCCTTTGGTGCACAAACCGATCGCACGACATTCTGGCGCATCAACCGCTGGTGCTCAAACAAGCCATCGCCCAGAGCGTTCAGGCGAAAGCGCGCATCGTCGCGGAGGACGAGCGCGAGCTTTCCGGGCGCCGCGCTTTGCTCAACCTTGGCCATACTTTCGGCCACGCCCTGGAGGCGCAGACCGGCTTTGGCGATCAACTGCTGCACGGCGAGGCGGTCGCTTTGGGCATGGTTCTCGCCGCGCGCTACTCCGCTCGGCGAGGGGAGCTCGAAAAGCAAGACGCGCAAAGCGTGGCTGAGGCCATCGGCAGAACGGGCCTGCGTTCACAGATCGGGGAGTTGGGCCTTTCGTGCACAGGAGCGCAGCTGGTTGAACATATGCGCCATGACAAGAAGATGGACGCTGGCACCCTCCCGTTCTTGTTGCTGCGATCGATCGGAGACGCTTACGTCGCGCGCGATGTTGATCTCGCTGACGTCGCCGCCTTTCTGGATGAACAATTGCGCGCGCCCGTCACAGCGTGACGTTCTCTTATACTGATGCACGCCGTCAGGCAGTGCTACGCTTTGGCGTGATCCGAAAGCTTCGAAACTTTGCTGTTTATCGGGGCAACTTTGTCGCTCGCTACCTCGGCAAGCATGCCGTCATGCTCGGCGAAAAGAGCTTCGATGTCGCTCCGACGGTCCATAAGCGTATGCGCGATACCGGGAGCCAGACTCTCACCATCACCGATTTGACCCAGCAGCGATGCCAAATCGCTCAATGTCGCTTCGTGCGGTGTTTTGAAGAACTGACCTTTGCGGTCAAAATAGCCACGTCCGCTTTTCGCCATCATAGATCCCCAATCATCCTATCGGAATCTCTTTGCGAATAACGCGACTCGCACCGTTCCGAACGCGGCAGTCTCCTTGGTTACCAGAAAATTTACCAGCCCCCTTTATGCACACTCCTTGAGCAAAAAATGCCAATGCTAATAATTACAGGGGTTTAGGTCAGAAGCCAAATCTGCGTGAGCGCTCCCAATACCACGCTCAACAGGATCGCCCGCTCGCATTGCGGGTAAATAAAGGGCACGCCGCCTGTGGCTCCAGCCGCTCACTCAAGCTCAAGGATAACCGCATCAACCGCTAGGCTGTCACCCTCTTGAGCGTTGATTGTCGCAATAGTGCCCTCTTTTTCCGCGCGAAGGATGTTCTCCATCTTCATCGCTTCGACGGTGGCGAGCGGTTGACCGGGCTGCACGGTTTCGCCGGCTTCCACATGCAGTTTCACCAGCATGCCGGGCATCGGGCAGATCAGCATCTTGGAGAGATCAGGCGGCTCCTTCTCGATCATCCGGCTTTCGTGTTGCGCCAGGCGCGCGGGCAAGACCAGCGCTTCGTGTGTGGCGCCGCGCGTGGTGATGCGCCAACGCACACCGACGCGCTCAATCTGTGCGACCAGCTCGTTATCGCCCGTGACCTGCGCAAAGGTCTGGCCGACTTTCCAGTCCCAAGTGCCGTTGATCCGCACGCCGTTCACGCTGGCGCCACCCTCTTCGAGCGTGACATTGAAAACCTCGCCGCCGATCTTCACCGCCCAATCGGACGGAGGGTTGGGCAAGCCATCAAGCTGACCTGATATCTGGCGCGAGCGAACCTGTGTATCGAACTCAGCCCCGGAAAAAAGCGCAGCCAGCTGTCGCAAATCGGCCTCGCTCGCCGGCGCTCCCTGGAAACCCTCAGGGTATTCCTCCGGAATGAAGCCGGTGGTGAGCTCGCCCGAACGGAAGCGTTCGTGCTGCATAATCGCGCTGAGAAAATCGACATTGTGGCTCAGCCCCTTGATGCGGAAGCGATCGAGCGCCTCAATCTGAAGGTCTGCCGCCTCCAGCCGCGTGGGCGCCCAAGTCACCAGCTTGGCGATCATCGGATCGTAATAGATCGACACTTCACCGCCTTCATAGACGCCGTCATCCACGCGGATACTGCCCGCCCCGTGCGCCACACCCCGGCGCGGCTTGCCGCCCACTTCGACGTCTTCGGTCCACCCCGGAAGGCTGGGCGAATATTCGACCAGGCGACCGGTTGAAGGCAAGAAGCCGCGATAGGGGTCTTCGGCGTAGACCCGGTTTTCGATCGACCAGCCATCGATGCCGATATCGTCCTGCGTCATGCTCAGCTTTTCGCCGGCCGCGACGCGGATCATCTGTTCGACCAGATCAACGCCGGTGATCGCTTCGGTCACCGGGTGTTCGACCTGCAGGCGGGTGTTCATTTCGAGGAAGTAAAAGCTCTCGCCCGTCGGGTCCGCTCCGCTGACGATCAGCTCGACCGTGCCAGCCGAGTGATAGTCCACCGCCTTAGCCAAAGCGACGCATTGCTCGCCCATGGCTTTACGCATTTTCTGGGTCACAAAAGGCGACGGCGCTTCTTCGACCACCTTTTGGTGGCGCCGCTGGATCGAACATTCGCGTTCGTTCAAATAGAGCGTGTTGCCATGCTTATCGCCCAAAATCTGAATTTCGATATGGCGGGGGTTTTCGATGAATTTCTCGATGAAAACGCGGTCATCGCCAAAAGAATTGAGCCCTTCGCGTTTTGTGGCTTCGAAGCCTTCGCGGACATCGGTCTCAGACCAAGCGAGGCGCATGCCCTTGCCCCCACCCCCGGCGCTCGCCTTCATCATCACCGGATAGCCAATATCGCTCGAGATTTCGATGGCGTGATCGGTGTCGCGGATTTCGCCGACAAAGCCGGGAACAACGTTCACGCCCGCATCGAGCGCGAGTTTTTTGGATTCGATCTTGTCACCCATCGCGGCGATCGCGCTGGCAGGCGGTCCGATAAAGGCGATGCCTTCGGCTGCCAAAGCCTCAACAAAGCTCGCGCGTTCGGATAAAAAGCCATAGCCGGGGTGGACGGCCTCAGCCCCGGTTTCTTTGCACGCGGCGATAATCTTTTCCGGGATCAGATAGCTTTCTGCGGCGGGAGCGGGACCGATATGGATCGCCTCATCCGCCATGCGAACAAACGGCGCGCGCGCATCGGCGTCGGAATACACCGCAACGGTGGCGATGCCCATTTTGCGCGCGGTCTGAATGACGCGGCAAGCGATCTCACCACGGTTGGCAATCAGGATCTTGGAAAACAAGGGGGTCTCTCCCAACGGTCCAAAAGTAGTCTTGGTGCACGGCCTATGCCGGGTTGCGTGGCGTGAGGCAACCGGTCGACCCCACTCAATTAGTTAGGGCTTTGAGCAAGCTCCTTGAGCTGATTTGTCCGCGCCTTGGTGAGCGCGGTCTTGCAGGTTGAAACAAGCAGCGGCTCGAGGCTTCCTCCGCGCGCCGTGTAGCCATCGACGCGGCAATGCGCGTCACGATAGGTGATCCAGGCGCGCTGCGCTTCGAGCAGGGTGGCAAACCATCCGGGCCGCGTATCATGGTCGGGTTTGTAGCTTTCCAAGTCTGCGTCCCGCGCCTTCATTTTCTCGCGCGTCACCTTCCATTGCGCGTTGAGCGCGGCGTCGGCGGCCATAAGGTCCTGACCCGCGCACCAGTTCATTTCCTGTTGCACAAGGGGGTCCTCGCAGTTCCAATCGGGCACCGGTGGAGCCTCGGGAGAGCTCGTATGGGCAAGAATAAGCGCAGCGGCGGACGAAAAAATCAGCATGGCGATGCCGTCTCCTTGGCAAACTGGACGAGAGCCTCGGCGTAAGCGGGCGCGCCGCGTCTGTCTCCTTCTCCCGCGAGAAGCGATCGGACCGATTGGGCGAGCGTAGCGATGTTTGCATCATCGAGCGAGGCTAACGGCGCGACATAGACACCAATGGTGAAAAGGATCGCACCGGTTTCCGGAAGTCGCCGCAAGGTTTGCCGTTCGGACCGCACAAAGAGCGTTTTGCCCGCATTCTGCGCCGTCACATGCGCGAACTGAGCTTGGGGCTCGCCCTCAGCGATCCAGCGCATGTCGCCCGTGGGCGCAATAAACCAGTTGCAACGACCAAAAATCGCACCCGGCGTGAGCGTGGCCATAAACCGGTCGACCCCGGTCGCAAGCTGCTCTGCATACCCGGCAATCGGCGCATGCAGCGCGCGCAACGGGAGACCGATTTTGTCCTTGGGATGCCAATCGGTGGGCCAGGCCACCGCCGCCCCGATCAGACGATAAGGCTCGCCCGGGCTGGATTGGGTGAGCAGGCACATATCCTCATGCACCGACGCGGCGGCCTCGGGCAAAGCGCCTTCGACACCCAGCCTAGCGGCAAGCTCACGCCCGGGCGCCTCTGCGCGAGGGGAAAGCTGCACGCCCTCAGGATGCTCGGCAAACCCCCGTGCCCGCGCCGCTAAATCGGGATCAGGCTGAAGCCACGCTTCCTCCGTGAGCTTGCCCAGCCCCATGCGCAGTTGCCCGCCCCCGCGCGCCTTGGGCAACAATTCGTTGACTGAGAAGCCAAGAGTCATCGATCAATCGTTGTGCAAACGCGCCTCAAGGTCCGCTTTCACCTGCTCATGCGTGGCAAAGCGCTTGAAGACGAGCTGCGACAACACTCCACCGACCAAAAACGCGGCAACAAAGGCCAACCATCCCCAGGGGTCGGAGAAACTCGCGAGCCCCCAAAGACCGAGGCCCATGAAGCTAAAGAAAACCACCATTTTAAGAACGTGAACCACGCGCCTATCCCAGCCCCGCAAACCCCTGCGCCAGATCCGCTTTGATATCCTCAATATGCTCGATCCCGATCGACAGGCGGATCACATCGGGGCCCGCGCCAGCCGACAGCAATTCCTCTTCGGAAAGCTGGCTGTGCGTGGTGGATGCTGGGTGGATAATAAGCGAACGCGTGTCACCAATATTGGCCAAGTGGCTGAATAATTTGACTTCGCTAACAAGCTTGACGCCCGCTTCGTACCCGCCCTTCAGGCCAAAAGTGAAGACCGATCCTGCCCGGCCGCCAAGATATTTGTGAGCCAGCTCATGGTACGGATTGTCGCGGAGCCCGGCGTAGTTGACCCATTCGACCTGCGGCTGTTCGACCAGCCATTTGGCCAGCTCGATCGCGTTGGCGCAGTGCTTTTCCATGCGCAGATGCAGCGTCTCCATTCCGGTGAGCGCGAGAAAGGCGTTCATCGGCGCCAGGCTCGGGCCCAGATCGCGCAGGCCATGGATCCGGCAGCTCGTGATAAAGGCAATCGGCCCCATCTCCGCCAGAGCGTCGACCAGAACCACGCCGTGATACGATCCGCTGGGCTGCGTCATGGAAGGAAATTTGTCGCCATGCGCCTTCCAGTCAAACGAGCCGCCATCCACGATCACGCCGCCAATCGCATTGCCATGGCCGTTCAGAAATTTGGTGATCGAGTGCACGACAATGTCTGCGCCGTGTTCGAACGGTCGGCACAAAGCCGGGGTGGCCATGGTGTTGTCCACCATCAACGGCACACCGCCTTCATGGGCGATATCGGCGATCGTCTGAATGTCGCTGACAACGCCGCCCGGATTGGCAAGGCTTTCTATGAAAACGACGCGCGTTTTGTCATCGATCGCGCCGCGAACCGCTTCGAGATCATCGGTGTCGACAAAGCGGGCTTCCCAACCGAACTTCTTGATCGCCTCGCCCAGCTGGTTGAGCGATCCGCCATACAACTTCTTGGCCGCAACGATGTTGCAGCCCGGCTCCATCAGCGAATGAAAGGCCAGGATTTGCGCTGCATGCCCCGACCCGCAGGACAGCGCACCAACCCCACCTTCAAGCGCGGTGATCTTGGCTTCGAGCGCGTCGTTGGTGGGGTTGGAAATGCGCGAATAGATGTTACCGAACTCTTGCAGCGAGAACAGCTTGGCGGCGTGCTCGGCGCTGTCAAAGACATAGGAGCTCGTCTGGTAGATCGGCGTAATCCGCGCATTGGTGGTCGGGTCCGGCTCACACCCGGCGTGAACGGAGAGCGTTTCGGGGCGAGTTTCAGGCGGCAGATCGGTCATGGCAGGTCCTTCTCAATTCAGCGCGCGCTTGGCAGAGCTATTCGGCGGGCTCGGTGCGCTTACTGGCCCGCATAGGCTCTTCGTGTTGCAGTGCTGTGAGACCCAGTTTCGCAAACAGCGCGCCGTCGCTGTCATCGCCCGCATTGGGTGCGGTTAGCAATTTATCGCCGGTGAAGATCGAGTTCGCTCCCGCGAGGAAGCACAAGGCCTGTGTCGCCTCGCTCATACTCTCGCGTCCAGCCGAGAGGCGCACCATACTCATCGGCATCGTGATGCGCGCGACCGCGACGGTGCGGACGAACTCGATATCGTCAATCTTGGCCAGCGGCGTGTCGGCCAGCATATCGCCCAGCACTGTCCCTTTGACCGGGACCAGCGCGTTCACCGGAACGCTTTCGGGATGCGCTTCTAATGTCGCAAGCGTGTGGATGAAGCCGACGCGATCCTCGCGCGTTTCGCCCATGCCCACGATCCCGCCGCTGCACACATTGATCCCCGATTGGCGCACATGGTCGAGCGTGTCGAGGCGGCATTGGAAATCGCGCGTCGAGATCACGCGCTCGTAATACTCAGGGCTGCTGTCGATATTGTGGTTGTAATAATCGAGCCCCGCTTCGGCGAGCATATCGGCCTGATGCGGCTGGAGCATGCCCAGCGTCATGCAGGTTTCCAGCCCCATGTCAGAGACGCCTTTCACGATCTCGACAATCGCAGGCATGTCGCGGTCTTTGGGGTTGCGCCAGGCCGCACCCATGCAGAAACGCTGTGAGCCCGCATCCTTCGCCTGCGCCGCGCGCTGGAGCACGGCCTGCACATCCATCAGCTTTGTCGCTTTGACGCCGCTATCGGCCTTCACCGACTGCGAGCAATAGCCGCAATCCTCCGGACACCCGCCGGTCTTGATCGAAAGCAACGTGCACAGCTGGATCTGCTCGGGCGGATGGTTCTCCCGGTGGACGCTCGCGGCGCGAAACAGGAGTTCGGTGAACGGAAGGTCAAACAGCTCCGCGATCTCCTCCCGGGTCCAATCGGTGCGGATGGTGGTCAATGAAGTCTCTTTCTGTTGTGAAGCGACGAATTAAGCCGGACGAAGATGAACGCAACAAGCCCAATCATCGCTAGGTATGCCACGCTTAGTCCGATTTTACTCCAAACCGACACATCTCCCGAAAGCCAAAGCAGGATCAGCGGGAAGTCCAAGACTATGAAAAGCAAGCCTTTCAGAAAATTGGACACTACTCAGCCGCCTCATCGATCACGCTGTCCAAGGGCGGCATATTGTGGCCGAGCATGGTCAGGATATCGGCTGCGCACTCCACCACGTTGGAGCCGGGACCATAAATGCCCGACACGCCCGCTTCGCGCAGGAAATCATAGTCTTGCGGGGGGATCACACCACCAGCCGTGACCTTGATGTCCGGGCGGCCCGCTTCGCGCAACAGGCGGATGATTTCGGGGATCAGCGTCTTATGCCCGGCAGCGAGCGAGGAACAGCCCACCACATCCACGCCGTTCTCCAGCGCCATCGCGCAGGCCTCTTCCGGCGTTTGGAAGAGCGGACCGGAGACCACTTCAAAGCCCATGTCGGAAAAGGCGCTCGCGATCACATTGGCGCCGCGGTCGTGGCCGTCCTGCCCCATCTTGGCGACCATCATACGCGGGCGGCGGCCCAGACGGCGCTCCACCGCCAGCACGCCATCGCACACCTGCTCCCAGCGACGGTCGAACTCATAGGCGCTTGCGTAGACGCCGCTCACCGGTTTGGGCGTGGCGTCATGACGTCCAAAGACCTCTTCCATCGCGGAGGATATCTCGCCCAAGGTTGCGTCTTCGCGCGCGGCGTTGCCGGCCAGCTCGAGCACGTTGCCGCCTTCCTTACAGCCCTCGGTCAGCGCGGCGAGCGCGGCGCGGCACGCGCCTTCGTCCCGCTCAGCGCGCACCTTGGCGAGCCGTTCGATCTGGCCCTTGCGCACCGCCGCGTTGTCAACCTCAAGCGTGTCGATCAGTTCTTCTTCGGCGGGCTGGTACTTGTTGACGCCCACGATCACGGTCTTGGCCTGATCGATCATGGTCTGCTTCTCAGCCGCCGCGCGTTCGATCTCCGCCTTGGGCCCGCCGGTGCCGACATAGGCCGTCATCCCGCCCGCTTCGTCGACCGTCGCCATCAAGGCGCGCGCGTCTTCAACCAGTTTGGAAGTCAGCGCCTCAATGTAGTGCGAGCCGCCAAGCGGATCGACGACATTGGTGATCCCGCTTTCCTCTTGCAGCACCAGCTGCGTGTTGCGCGCGATGCGGGCGGAGAAGTCGGTCGGCAGCGCGATGGCTTCGTCGAGCGCATTCGTGTGCAGCGACTGGGTGCCGCCCAACGTCGCCGCCATCGCCTCAATCGTGGTGCGCATGACGTTGTTGTAAGGGTCCTGCTCTTGCAGAGACACGCCCGAAGTCTGGCAGTGAGTGCGCAGCATTTTGGAGCGTTCGGACTTCGCCCCAAGGGCGTCCATCACTTCGTACCACAGCGTACGCGCGGCGCGCAGCTTGGCGATCTCCATGAAAAAGTTCATGCCGATGCCGAAAAAGAAGGAGAGACGGCCCGCAAAGGCGTCAATATCCAAACCCGTCGCCATGGCGCGTTTGGCGTATTCCTTGCCGTCCGCGATGGTGAAGGCCAATTCCTGCACCGCTGTCGCGCCCGCTTCGTGCATGTGATAGCCGCTGATCGAAATGCTGTTGAATTTCGGCATGTTGGCCGATGTATAGCCGATGATATCGGAGATGATCCGCATGCTCGGCTCCGGCGGATAGATATAGGTGTTGCGGACCATGAACTCTTTGAGAATGTCGTTCTGAATGGTCCCGGCAAGCTTATCCTGGCTCACCCCCTGACGCTCAGCCGCGACGATGTAAAAAGCGAGCACGGGGATGACCGCGCCGTTCATCGTCATCGACACCGACATGGTGTCGAGCGGGATCTCGTCAAACAGGATCTGCATGTCCGCAACCGTGTCGATCGCCACGCCCGCTTTGCCGACATCGCCGACGACGCGCGAGTGATCGCTGTCATACCCACGGTGGGTGGCCAGATCGAAGGCGACCGACAGGCCCTTTTGCCCGGCGGCGAGATTGCGGCGGTAGAAGGCGTTCGATTCTTCAGCGGTCGAGAAACCCGCATACTGGCGGATCGTCCACGGGCGCCCCGCGTACATGCTCGCCTTCACCCCGCGCGTGAACGGCGCAAACCCTGGCAGGCCCGGGTCCCAATCCGCGTGATCCTCAGCGGTGTAAAGCGGCTTGATCGCGAAGCCTTCCGGCGTGTTCCAAGTGAGATCGCGGCCCTTGGTCTCTTTCTCAGCGAGGGCTCTCCAGTCTTCGGGGGTGGGCCGGGAGTCGTTGGTGTCAGTCATGTCGATGCCTATACACGAAAGTTGGCTCCCGCGAACACGGGCCCCAAGCCTGATCACCTAGCAATTGAGGTAGCCTTGATCGTCCTCGCGCGGTTGCAAAACGATCCGATTGGCGTCGTGGCCCAGGGCCCGTTGGGCCTCAGGTCGTTAGAACCTCAGGCTCTCCGCTCCTTACGCGCCCTTAAATTCGGCCTTGCGCTTCTGCAGGAAGGCCATGCCGCCTTCCATCGCGTCGTCCGTCGCACCGGCAATACGCTGACCTTCGGCCTCGGCGAGCATCACTTCGTTGACGCCACCGTCCAGTGCGAGGCTAATATTGCGCTTCATCTGCTTGATCGCGACGGTCGGACCGTTGGCGAGTTTCTCTCCGAGCGCGCGCGCTTCGTCCATCAACAATTCGTCGGCGACGCATTTGTAGACCAGACCCCATTCCTCAGCCTGTTTGCCGCTGATCTTCTCGCCCAGCATCATCATGCGCGTGGCGCGCGCGCGGCCAATCGCGCGGGTGATCAGCCAGGTCGAAGCGCCATCGGGGATGAGGCCGATATTGACGAAGGCTTGCAGGAAGTAGGCGCGTTCGGCCGCGATGGTGAAGTCGGCGGCCAGCGCCAGCGAGCAGCCGACACCTGCGGCGGGGCCGTTGACCGCGCAAATCACGGGCACTTCGGCGCGCAAGATCTGGCTGATCGCGGGGTTGTAATGCTGCGAGAGCGCCTGGTGCGAACCGCCCTTGGACCCCAGCGCGCTGCCATCACCGCGCGCGGAAAGATCGGCGCCCGAGCAAAAGCCCTTGCCCTCGCCCGTGATCAGCACCGCGCGCGCTTCCCCCAGATCGTAAAAGGCCTGGCCGATCTCGTCGGCCATCTGCGGAGCCATAGCGTTGAGGCGATCGGGCTTGTTTAGAGTGATGGTCATCAGCGGGCCGTCAGTGTCGACGCGGATATGTTCGTAGCTCACGTGTATCTCTCCCAGTCACTCGTCACCCTGAACTCGTTTCAGGGTCCATGTCTTGGTCTGCTTTTGCAACCTAATGCACGGCGATGGATGCTGAAACAAGTTCAGCATGACGAAATTTCGCTTTGTAATCGCCTTAGTGCGCCGCTTTGGGCGATTCCATGATCTCGGTGAGCATGCCCTGCATGTCCTTGGGGTGGACGAAGAAGATCGGCGTGCCGTGCGCGACGATGCGCGTCGGGCCAAGGATGCGCTTGCCAAGCCTCTCGAACTCGGCGCGGGCAGCGTCGATATCGGGCACTTCAAAGCAGACATGGTGCTGCCCGCCGAGCGGGTTTTTGGCGAGAAAGCCAGTGAGCGCGGTTTGGCCGGGGGTGAGCTCTTCGATCAGCTCAATCTGCGTGCCGTTCATCCCGCTGTCTGTAGGCGTATCGACAAAGACGACCTTGAGGCCTTGCTCTTCAAGAATGATCTCATCCGAGACCGAGGTCGCCCCCATAACATCGCGCCAATGCGCAACGGCGTCCGCCATGGAGGGCACGGCGTATCCCACGTGGTTCATGCGGCCTAGTTTCATGTCAGTTCTTTCGCTTTCGCCAGGAGCCGTTGGCCCAATTCCTTCCGGCGCTGTACAGGCCCATCCAGCATAATATTGTCAATTAGCACGGCTAGCTCAGGTATTCTGTCCGAACTGCTATCCTTACGCATGGCAGCGATTAAGCTCGCGTATGCCACTTTACCTTCCGCTGTGCTTGTGCCGTCGCGGATTTCGTAAAAGGCACTTAGCTTTTCGACCACTTCTCTCGAGCCATAAATCACGACCTTCGAGTGAGCGTTTGAGAACCGCTCGAAAAGCTCGGCCATATGAGCCAGTTGCTCAGCATTTAGCTGCTCATCGATAAGAAATTTCTCGACGATCGGCTGCGACCAAGGACGCGTCAGCGCAGCTTGAGCCGACATATATTCGATGTAGACGGAGGAACGTGTCTCTCGATTATGCAACTCGAAGTCGCGATATCGACCGAGGGCGAACCCGATAGCGCCAGTCGCTATTGCAACCAGAAAAGGTAGAAGTAGTTCTTCAATCACAGCGGAATATTGTCATGCTTCTTCCAAGGGTTCTCCAACCGCTTGGACCGCAGCTTCCGCAGGCCCAGTGCGACCCTGCGCCGCGTTGAGTGCGGGTGGATCACTTCGTCGATATAGCCGCGCTGCGCCGCCACAAACGGGTTTGCAAAGCGGTCTTCGTATTCCTTGGTTTTCTCGGCGATCTTCTCCGCATCGCCCCGGTCTTGGCGGAAGATGATCTCCACCGCGCCCTTCGCGCCCATCACCGCGATCTCGGCGGTCGGCCAGGCGTAGTTCAAGTCTCCGCGCAAGTGCTTTGACGCCATGACGTCATAGGCGCCGCCATAGGCCTTGCGGGTGATGATGGTGATCTTGGGCACGGTCGCCTCGGCGTAGGCGAAGAGCAGTTTTGCCCCATGCTTGATAATGCCGCCCAATTCCTGCGCGGTGCCGGGCAGGAAGCCGGGCACGTCGACGAAAGTGACGATCGGGATCTCAAACGCGTCGCAGAACCGCACAAAGCGAGCCGCTTTCTTGGACGAAGCAATATCGAGCACGCCCGCCAGCACCATGGGCTGGTTGGCGACCACGCCCACGGTCTTGCCTTCAACCCGGCCAAAGCCGCAAATGATGTTCGCCGCGTGCGCGGGCTGAATCTCGAAGAACTCGCCCTCGTCGAGCGTTTTGGTGATCACCTCATGCATGTCATAAGGCTGGTTGGCGTTGTCCGGGATCAGCGTGTCAAGCGAGTGCGCCAGACGGTCCCAAGGATCACCCGTCGGGATTTCCGGGCCCATCTCGCCGGTCGCTTCGGGGCGGTTGGAAAGCGGCAGGTAGTTGAAGAAATCGCGCGTGGCGAGCAACGCCTCGACATCGTTCTCATAAGCGATATCGGCGACGCTGGTCTTGGTCGTGTGCGTGATGGCGCCGCCCAGCTCTTCCTGCGTCACTTCTTCGTTGGTGACCGTTTTCACCCCCTCAGGCCCGGTGACGAACATGTAGGAGCTGTCCTTCACCATAAAGATGAAGTCGGTCATCGCCGGGCTGTAGACCGCTCCCCCTGCGCACGGACCCATAATCAGGCTGATCTGCGGGATGACGCCCGAAGCCAGCACGTTCTTCTGAAACACTTCGGCGTAACCACCCAAGGAGGCGACGCCTTCCTGAATGCGCGCGCCGCCCGAATCGTTGATCCCGATCACCGGCGCGCCGACTTTCATCGCGGTGTCCATGATCTTGCAGATCTTTTCCGCGTGGCGCTTGGACAGCGATCCGCCAAAGACGGTGAAATCCTGGCTGAAGACATAGACAAGGCGACCGTTGATCGTGCCCGATCCCGTCACCACGCCATCGCCGGGGATCTTCTGCTCCTGCATGCCAAAGTCAACGCAATCGTGCTCGACATAGGTGTCCACCTCTTCGAACGAGCCTTCATCCAGAAGGACGTCGAGCCGCTCGCGCGCGGTCAGCTTGCCCTTGGCGTGCTGAGCGTCGATGCGCTTTTGCCCCCCGCCCATTCTGGCGGCTTCGCGGCGGCGTTCCATTTCGGCAATGTTGGCGGACATGGGTCGGGGCTCCTGTGATCTCGTGTACAGGCCCGTTGCCGCAGCGGCGCGCCAGGGTCAACGGGCCGTCAGAACTTCAGCGTTATGCCTTTTGCTAGGCTCGGCGAAATGCCCTCGACCACGCGCAGCGCTTTGGTGAGACCAATATTGGCTTCCGCCTTGTTCTTCTCGATCGCGACCACAATCTGCCGCGCGCATTCCTCAGCCGACATCTTCTTCATGTCGTTGCCCTCGTTCATCTGTGTGTCGACAACGGGAGGCAGCGCCTCAATGACGTGTATGTTCGTGCCCTCAAGCTGGGCGCGAAGCGCTAGCGTGTAGAAGCGCAGGCCCGTTTTGGTGGCGCAATAGACCGGCGTGCGCGCAGCCGGCGCAATCGCGAGGCCCGAGGTTACGTTGACGATGGCGGCTTCGGGTCGGGCCCTGAGGGTTGCCATTAACGCGACGATCAAGCGGATTGGCGCGTTAAGGTTCGCGTAGATCGCCGCGTCGGCGGCGTCGGGATCGGGCGACCCGGCCCGAAAATCATGATCGACCAATTGCCCGGCGTTGTTGATCAGGACATCGATGGACCGACCGGTCAGCGCCGTGACCAAAGCGTCGACCCCCGAGGCATCGGACAAGTTGGCCTCAAGGACCTCAAAGCCCGCCTCGCGCATCGCCGCCACGCGATCCGGATTGCGACCGGTCACGATCACCTCGGCGCCCTTGGCCTTGAGCTGAAAAGCCAGCTCGCGCCCGATGCCGTTCGTGCCTCCGGTAAGCAGAACTGTTTTTCCCGATACGTCCATTAGGCCTTCACAATGCCTTGGGTGACGAGACTGCGCAGCGTATCTTCCAGCGTCTGCTCCGGTTCGATAAAGGTGAAGCCCAAGACTTCCTCTGTATGGTGTCCAGAAACGTCCCGAACATTGCCGAGTTCGCCGCGGACCTGCTTCATGGCCGGGACGAAAGGCGCGAGCATTTTTACAATCCAGTCGGGCATTTTGCGTTTGGCGACCTTGCCCGCCAGTTCCGGCGCCCGTGCGCGCAAAGCGTCAGCCATTTCGGTCATCCACATAAACTTGGTCGCGGTCGGAAATCGTTCATTGCGCACAAGGTCGGCGGGGGCGTCCAGCGCAGCCGCGTGCGTCTTGGCCACATCGCGCACATCGCACACGGAAATTCCCATATTGGGTATCGCCGGGATCGAACCGTCCGACATCAGCTTTACCATCTCGATCGATGTCGACAGGTCATCGTTTACCACTGGGCCAAACACGGCAACGGGATTGACCGAGCAGAACACCATCTCAGGCGCGTTCTCCGCCACCCAATCCCGCGCGGCTTTCTCAGCCACCGTCTTGGATTCGATATAGGGCGGGACGCCGGCCTCTATACGGGTCCAATCGGTGTGGTCGAAATGATCCTTCTCGGGCTGACCGTAGGCGATCGCGGCGGCCGAACTGGTCTGGACAAACCTCTCAACGCCTGCCTCCTTGGCAAAGCGCAGCGCGCGCAGCGTGCCTTCACGAGCCGGAACGATCAGTTCGTCCTTGTTGCGCGGAACCGCCAGAGGGAACGGCGAGGCGACGTGAGCGACCGCATCGCATCCCGCATTGGCTTCGGCCCAGCCCGCATCGCTCATAAGATCAGCCTGAAACACCTTAAGTCGCTCACCGGCGTCGGGCCAACGCCCGCGCAAGCGCGGTTCGCTCTTCGCCGCATGGCGCACCGTGGTGTGAACGTTTTTACCCGCCTCCAAGAGCTGATCAATAAGCTCGCCAGCGATGTAGCCGGTTCCCCCGGTCACCAACACCGTTTGCACCATGACCCTTCTCCGTGTTTTGCAATCGAGAGGCTAGCGGCGCGGCGTCGGGGTCGCAACTTACTTCAGCAGGACCAGCTCTTCGGCCATGGTCGGATGGATAGCGGTCGTCGCATCAAAGTCAGCCTTGGTCAGACCCGCTTTGACCGCGACGGCAGCGGCCTGCATGATTTCCGGAGATTCAGGCCCGATCATGTGCACGCCGACAATCTTGTTGTTCGCGGCATCGACAATCATCTTGTAAAGCCCACGTTCGCTGCGTCCCGCGACCACATTCTTCATCGGGCGAAAGTCCGACTGGAAAACGCTTATATTGCCAAGCCGGCTGCGCGCTTCACCTTCGGTCATGCCGACAGCGGCAATCGGCGGATGGCTGAACACCGCGCTGGGGATGCACGAATGGTCGACCGCGTAGGGCTCGCCCGGGCCAAAGACGCTGTCAGCAAAGGCCTGACCTTCGCGGATCGCCACAGGCGTCAGCTGCACGCGGTCGGTGACATCGCCCACCGCATAGATGTGATCGATATTGGTCTTTGAAAAAGCATCGACCTTGATCTCGCCCCTCTTGCCCAGCTCAACGCCGACCGTCTCTAGGCCAAGCCCTTCGGTGTTCGGTACGCGGCCGGTCGCAATCATCACCTGGTCAAAAACACGCTCGTCGTGACCGGCCAACTTGACCAGCAACGCGCCGTCCTCCTGCTTGCGGACATATTCAAACTGTGTGTTGAAACAGTATTCGATCCCCTTGACGAGGCTGATCTGGAGCAGTCGGTCGCGCACAGCCGGATCATACGAACGCAGGATCACATCGGAGCGATTGGCGATCGTGACTTTGCTACCGAACTCGTTGAAGATCCCGGCAAATTCGTTGGCAATATAGCCACCGCCCGCAATCAGAACGCGCGCGGGAACCTCTTCAAGGTGGAAGGCTTCGTTCGACGTGATGCAGTGTTCGTTGCCTTCAAATTAGGGCATATGCGGTTTGGCGACGGTGGCGATAAGGATGTATTTCGCGGAGACGACCTTACCACTGGCCAACGTGATTTCATGCGGACCGGTGATCTCGGCGCGCTCATTATAGACCGTTACGTCATGGTTCGAGAGTGTCTCTCCATAAAGGCCTTCAAGCCGTTTTACGTCGTTTTGGACAATGTCGCGCAGGCGCGCCCAATCAAAGCTCTTACCTGCGATATCCCAGCCGAACTGCTTGGCGTCCTCCAGATCCTCAGCAAAATGCGCGCCGTAGACAAGCATCTTCTTAGGCACACAGCCACGGATTACGCAGGTGCCACCAACTCTATATTCCTCAGCGGCCGCAACACGGGCGCCGTGCGCAGCGGCCACACGGCTTGCACGAACTCCTCCTGAGCCAATCCCGATGGTAAAAAGATCATAGTCGTATTGCTGCTCGCCCATCCGTCCGTGCTCCTGCATCTGTTCGGAGGCGATATGGCGGCGAGAACGCCCGCTGCCAAGCGTCAGGTTTCGAGAAACAGCCCGTTGTCCTGGAGGAGCTTGTACGCTTTGCAGTCCTCGATCGTGATCAGGTCTGGATCGCGCACACCTGTGTTGCGCTTGAGCAGATAATGCACCGCCTTTTTGGTGCCTTCGCCGACATCCGTAAGAGCGACCATCACATCAGGATCGTGATCGAGCACACGGTCGAACAGCATCGAAGTGTTCATCGGGTCAAAACCGAAGCCCAGAAATCCGAGCCGACGCCCGGATGCAATCTCCGCCATCAGGAAGCTGGAAAACCGCTTGTCGCGCGAGCGTTCGGAGGCGGTGTAGAAACCCTTGGCCAGATCAAGCCAGTCCTCGGGTTCTTGCTCACCCCACTCGCACGGTTCGCCCGCGCCAAAGATCCACGGCAGCGTCCCCGGACTGCCATAGGGATGCACTATGCGCAAATGGGTGCCCACCAGCATGCGCGCCTCTTCGAGATCCATCCCAAACGCCATGCTCACGACCCAGGGCAGATAATGCTCAATCGCGCGATCGTAGTTGAAGCAGACAATCGAAAGCTTGTCGAAGCATGTCTCCGCCTGCGCGCGCGGGACCCCTTTGGTGATGAGCTGGCCAAGCTGGAAGAGCCAGTTCTCGGTCCCCCGCAAAGGCAGTTCGCCCGCATCGCGAGGCTCAACCGCCAAGGTCGACTTCGCTTCGTTTTGCAGCGTGTAATAGGCGAGCGCGATCTTTCCGGCAGCGATCACATTGGCGTTGTCGCTGCCATATTGCTCAAGCACCGCGTCAATCGAGGTGGTGACGCGGCTCGCCTGCTTGATCGTGCGCCCGGCCTCCAGCATCGCCTCATAGGTTGTGCCCAGCCTTTCAGCGCATTCCTCAAAGATCGCCGCCAAAGCGACCATGTCGCGGGTTTGCACCTGCGATCCCAGCCGATCAAAGTCAAAGCCTGCCGCGATCCGATTAAGCAGCTCGGCACCGTCGGGCATTTCGATTTCACAGTTTGCGCCAGCGCCGATGACCAGAGTGGTTTCCGTCCTGATCATGGTGCGCGCCTATGTCCTCAATCCGTTGAGCCTTGCGATGGGAGGCCTTCGGCATAGGCAAGCCGTGGTTAAGATTGCGTAAGGTGGCGCCCCACAACATAGGGCCTAGTTGATGGGCCTAGTTGGAACGCGTGCGCCCTCTCGCGCCGCCACCGCCCGGACGCCGCCGCGAACCGCCTCCGCCGCGCCGTCTTCCACCGCCCTTGCCGCTTTGAGGACCCTTTTCCTGGCCACCGCTTTGAGGACGCCCCTTACGCGCCGTGTGTTTGGCGGCGGGCTTGCGTTTGGCCGCCTCGCCCGATGATTTGGCGCCAACGGGCTTGGCGTCGATCTTCTTCTTTGAAACGCGCGTCTGCCCCCGGGGTGGCGGCTTGGTCGGTCCGACCCCTTCCACGACCGCGCGGAAATTCTCCGGCAGATCAAGTCGCTCAAGGCTCGCCCCGATCGTTTTCTGAATATCCTTCAGATAGGCGCGCTCGTCTTCGGCGCAAAAGGCAATCGCCACCCCATCGCGGCCTGCGCGCGCCGTCCGACCGATGCGGTGAACATATTGCTCGGGCACGTTGGGCAGCTCGTAATTGATCACATGGCTGACGCCCGGAATATCGATCCCGCGCGCGGCAACATCGGTGGCGATGAGGATCTTGGTCTTGCCGCGCTTGAACTCGTCGAGCGCGCGCAGACGCTGGCCTTGCGTCTTGTTGCCGTGGATCGCGTTAGCGGCGATGCCGCGCTGACTAAGCTTCTTCACCACCCGGTCTGCGCCATGCTTGGTCCGGGTGAAGATGAGAACAAGGTCAAGCTCGCCCGGCACGCTGTGGCGTCCGGACACGATCAGTTCAAGCAGCGCGATCTTTTCGTCCTGCTGAACCATGAAGAGGAACTGCTCGATCCGCTCAGCCGTCGTGCTTTCGGGCGTGACCGAGACTTGCACCGGATTGCGGCAATAGCCCGAGACAAGCTCGCGAATCTGCTTGGGCATGGTGGCGCTGAAAAACAGCGTCTGGCGCTCCTTGGGCACCAGCTGGTTGATCCGCCGCAGCGCGTGGATGAAGCCCAGGTCAAGCATCTGGTCCGCTTCATCGAGCACGAGGACTTCAACCCCAGAGAGGTTGAAGGCCTTCTGGTCGATAAGATCGAGCAAGCGGCCGGGCGTTGCCACCAGAATATCGGTGCCGCGATGGAGCTTGTTGCGATCCTTGTTGACGCTGGTGCCGCCGACGATCGACTGGACCTTGAGCCCGGCAAGCGCGCCGTAATCCTTGGCGCTCGCGGCGATCTGTCCGGCCAGCTCGCGCGTGGGGGCTAGAACCAGCATACGGCACGACTTGAACGGGATCCGATTATCCGCGTCGCGCAGTCGGTCGATGCTGGGCAGCATGAAGGCTGCGGTTTTGCCTGTGCCGGTTTGCGCGATACCCAGAAGGTCGCGACCTTCGAGAACGGGCGGGATCGCCTGTTCCTGGATCGGTGTTGGGATGGAATAGCCCTTGAGATCAAGCGCTTGGAGAACGGGCTGCGAAAGCCCCAAATCGGAAAATTGTGTCATCGCACACTCACAAAGATGGGTGCGGCGCTCGACGTTGGGGTCGCGAGCGCGCGCGGGGTGTTGAGAAACCGCCCGCGTGAAAGGGGAAGCTGTCGGAAATGTATTTCAAGAGGCCGCTGGACGAACGGGCAATGGCCCACCGCCGCTTCACGCTGGCTTGTTGCTCTTAATTTGGAGCGCAAATGGGCGCAGCGCGCTCAAATGTCAAAGAGTCGCGGAAAAAAGTAACTCAGCTCACAGGGAATTGGCAAAGATGCCATCTGTTCCCCTGTACATCGTCGGATGCCCCCGGGGAGCGTAAGAAAGCCGCCTAGTCAAATTCAGCGCGAAGATCCGCGTATGAGATTCTCGCCCGATACGAACCTTCGATCGGCATATTTTGCGCGTCGCGTGCAGGCTCGAAAGTCGAATGATCCATCGCCACTTCGCACAGCCTCATATTGATGAGCGTCTTGCGAAAACGATCAACCACTTCGCAATCGGTCGCGTGCCCATCGGCGTCAACCGTCATGTCAAAAAGCACCTCTGAGCGCCAAATTCGATAGCGGCGGGACATGGTCAGGAAATCGAAGCCACC